>Ga0209598_10000039_pt1 | contig 90171 bp, 75 predicted proteins | sample M_140807_EF_Meta_FD_187317 | JGI IMG/M metagenome (GOLD analysis project Ga0209598, IMG submission 187317) | Freshwater microbial communities from Lake Montjoie, Canada to study carbon cycling - M_140807_EF_MetaG (SPAdes) (version 2) | ecosystem: Environmental > Aquatic > Freshwater > Lake... | reverse complement strand
CGCTCGTGCAGCACCTTCACCGCCACGTGCTGGCCGAGCCCCGTGTGGGCCGCGAGGTATACGGTGCCCATGCCGCCGACGCCCACGCGCCGCTCGATGCGGTACCGCCCCGCGAGCGTCAGCCCGACGAGCGGGTCAACGCTCTGCCCGTCCTCAGAGAAGGACAGGCCGCACCGACCACAGAATCGATCTCCGGTCGGGAGGGCATGGTCACACCGTGCGCACTTCATCCTACACCAAGAGACACCAGCCGCCCGCGGATCGTCAACGGGATCGTGTGTCGCGGGTTCAAAAGTCACCGAAGAGCTGCGTGAGCTTGACGCCCAGCGCCGCCGAGATCTTGTAGAGCGACCCGACCGACGCGCTGCTCTCGGCGCGCTCGATCTGGCTGAGCAGGCTCACCGACAGGCCCGTAGTGCGCGCGAGCTGCTTCAGGGTCAGGTCGCGGTCTTTGCGGAACTGCCGAATCTGCGCGCCGATTGTGCGGTGCAGCGCCTCTTCCGGGTTCAGCTTGACGCCCTTCTTGCGCAGGATCTCCGCGACTTTCTGCCGCAGCTCCTCGGGCTCAAAGGGCTTCTTGATGTAGTCGCTCACGTTGAGCTTCAGCGCCTCGACCGCAGTATCGAGCGACGGGTAGCCCGTGAAGACGATGATCGCGACGTCGTTGTCGATCTTACGGATGCTCTGGATGACCTGGATGCCGTCCATGCGCGGCATCATCAGGTCGATGATCAACACGTGAAACGCGCCCTGCCGAACGGCGTCCGCGGCCAGCGTGGGGTCGGACAACGTGGTGACGTTGTACCCCGACGCGCCCAAGAGCACCTTCATGTAGTCGCAGATGTCACGGTCGTCGTCGACGACGAGAATGTTCACGTCCAGCGCCATAGGCGAGGGTGCATACCACGCGACCTCTCAGGTCGCTACGGGTTCGAGGTCCTGCGTACGCGCCGCCGCGCTGCCCGAATCAGCGGCCTCGCGGTCGACCCCAACGCCCCACCAGAGCCGCGGCGCGACTGCGCCGGTAGCGGCCCGCGCGGCGGCGAACGCGGCGTGGAGCGCCCCCACCCGACGGCGGGCCGTGAGGGCGTCCACCGGCCACACGAAAGACAGGCGCTGGTCGCCCCGAAAGAACACGCCCGCCGCGTCCGTGCGCGCGCCCGCGAGCAGGGCGTCCACGCACGCCATCGTGTCGCTTGTCGGCGGCGCGCTCAGCTCGACCGTGACCACCTGCGCTTGCTGGCCTCGGGCGAGGACCTCGGCCGCCGCGGCGTCCACCCGTGCGCCCTCCTCGAGTGTGGGCCGGGCTTGTGGTCGAGAGGCCGGCGATGACCGAACGGCGTCCTCGTCCCGCCCCTCGACCCGCCGACGAAAGGCGCGCATCTCGAGCGCGGCCCGCGCACGCGTCTGCACGTCGAGCATGCGAAATGGCTTCGGTGCAAAGTCGTCCGCGCCCAGCTCCACAGCGCGCGCGCGCGCTTCGGGGTCTTGGATCGCGCTGATGACGACCACCGCGACGTCCGCCGTGCGGGGGTCGGCGCGCAGGTGCTTGAGCACGCCAAAGCCGTCGAGCCGCGGGATCATCAGATCGAGCAGGACCACGTCCGGGCGGGCGCGCTCAACCGCGGCGAGCGCCTCGACGCCGTCCATCGCGACGTCCGTCTGCCATCCGGCCGCGCGCGCGATCTCGCCGAGCAGCTTGATGTTGAACGCGTCGTCGTCGACGACGAGCGCCCGAACAGGCGCGTCGCTCACTCGACCTCCGACATGTTCTCGAAGCGCGTGAAGTCGTTGAAGAAGCGCAGCTTCGTCGTGCCGATGGGGCCGTTCCGCTGCTTGGCGATGATGATCTCCGCCACGTTCTTCTCTTCAGTCTCCTTGTTGTAGACCTCGTCGCGGTAGATGAACATGATCACGTCGGCGTCCTGCTCGATGGCGCCGGACTCACGCAGGTCGCTCATGATCGGGCGTTTGTTGGGCCGGCTCTCGAGCGAGCGGCTGAGCTGAGAGAGTGCCACGACGGGCACAGACAGCTCCTTGGCCAAGCCCTTGAGATTACGGCTGATCTCGCTGATCTCCTGCTCGCGGCTCTGCGTATTCGGGCTGCCCTTCATCAGCTGCAGGTAGTCGATCACGACCATGCCGAGTTCGCCCACCTCGCGGTCGGCGGCCAAGCGTCGGCACTTCGCGCGCGCCTCCATCACCGAGATGCCCGAAGTGTCGTCGACGTGAATTCGCCACGTCGACATGCGCCGCACGGCCTCTTGTAGCTGAGAGACGTCCTTGTCTTGAATATTGCCGGTCCGCATCGCGCCGAACTGCACACGCGCCTCGCTCGACAGGAGACGACCTACGATCTGCGTGGTCGGCATCTCGAGCGAGAAGATCGCCACCGCCTTGCCCGAGCGCTGCGCCGCGTTGCTCGCCAAGTTCAGCGCAAACGACGTCTTGCCCATCGAGGGGCGCGCCCCGAGGATAACCAAGTCGCCGGGCTGTAGACCCGCTGTCTCCCGGTCGAGGTCGATAAACCCCGTAGAGACGCCAGTGATGGACTGCTTGGTCTTGTAGGCCTCTTTGACCTTGTCGAGCGCGTCGCGGAGCGCGGCCTTGAGGGGCGTGAAGCCCTTGGTCGCCTGCGCCTGGCCGACTTGGTAGATGACCTGCTGGGCCTCGTCGATCAGGCGGCGTGTGTCGTCGTAATCGCCGCCGTTCGCCTTCTCGATGATCCCCGCGCACGCCCCGACGAGCCTGCGCACCTCGGCGGCGTCGTGCACGATCTGGGCGTGGTGCTCCAAGTTCACCGCAGTGACGACGCCCATCGATAGGTTCACCAGATAGTCCATGCCGCCGCACGCCTCGAGCTCACCGCTCTGCTCGAGCGCAGACGCGATCGTCACGAGGTCGACCGCGCGCCGCCCGTTGGCGAGCGTGGTCATGCACTCGAAGATCGTGCGGTTACGCGGCTGCGCAAAGTCGTCGGCGCCGAGCACAGACGTGACGCGGTCGAGCGCGCCCTCGTCGAGCAGGATGCCACCGAGCACCGCGAGCTCGGCCTGCTGGGCCTCAAGGTGACGGGCGACCTGCATGATGGACCTGCGCTTTCTCGGTCAGCGCGACCGAGCACACAGGCGGCCTCGGCGCGGGGTGTTCCAAGCCGAAGGACTGTACACGCGCCGCGCCCGTTTGGGCACGGCGCGTGGTCGACGAGCGCTTAGGCGCGCGCCTTGACGTGCAGCTTGACGGTCGCCGTCACGTCCTTGTGCAGCTTCACCTGAACGTCGAACGTGCCGACGCTCTTGATGGTCTCAGCCACATGGAGCTGCTTCTTGGTGAGCTCGAAGCCCTTGTTCTTCAGCAGCGCCTCGATCTCCATCGAGGTGACCGAGCCGAAGAGCTTCTCGTTCTCGCCGGCCGCCTTCTCGATGGTGAGCTCGACGGCGTCGAGGAGCTTCTTCTGACCCTCGGCGGCGGCGCGCAGCTTGGCGATGCGGCCCTCGAGGATGCGCTTCTCATGCGCGACGCGGTTCTGCTGCTTCTCGCTCGCCGCCACGGCCAAGCCGCGGGGGAGGAGGAAGTTGCGCGCGAAGCCGGGCTTGACCGACACGAGGTCGCCCATGTGCCCGACGTGCGTCACGTCTTCACGGAGAATCACTTGCACGTTCATGCCGTCACTCCGTTCAGTTCGCCTTCACGGTGGTGAAGGGCATGAGCGCGATCATGCGAGCGCGCTTGATCGCGCGCGTCACCTTACGCTGGTTGCGGGCCACGAGGCCGGAGACGCGGCGGGGCACGATCTTGCCACGCTCGGTGATGAAGTACTTCAGGGTCGACGGGTCCTTGTAGTCGATGACCATCGTCTTGTCGGCCAGGAAGCGGTCGACCTTGCGGCGCGAACGCCGCGGGCCACCACGACCGCCGCCGCGACCCTCACGACCCTCGCCGCGGTCGCCGCGGCCCTCGCGGCCCTCGCCGCCTTCGCGATTCTCACGCATTGTCGTCATCCTCCGCGAATTCGTCGCCCGCCGGGGCGTCGTCGTCGTCGTCATCCTTCACGACCGTATGGCTGCGCTGCCGGGCGGCGGCGCGCGCCTCTTCCTCGGCCGCGATCTCCGCCTTGGCGGCCTCGAGGGAGATGTCACGGTCAAGGACGATCGTCATGAAGCGCAGCACGGTGTCCGACAGGCGGAGCTGACGCTCGACCTCGGCGGGCACGGCGGCCTGCGCGGCGTAGACGATGTAGATGTAGTAGCCCTTGTTGTGCTTCTTGACCTCGTAGGCGAGCTTGCGCTTGCCCCACTCCTCGCGCTTGAGGACGTGAGCGCCGCCCTTCTCGAGGGCATTCAGGACGCGCTCGTCGATCTTGGCGCGCTCCTCTTCGGTGGCCTCGGGCTGGAGGATGTAAACCAGCTCGTAGCGCCGCAACTTCTCAGACATCTGGACTCCCCGTGGGTTGGGTGAAGCCCGCGGTCGAACGCCGCGAGCAGGGAGGTGGAGCGCCCCATGCGCTCCGAAGGGGGGCGGAGACTACGCCGACGTTCCGGGTTTTGGCAAGCCCGGATCCGCGTTGACGGCGTTCATGGCCTTCGCGGGGCCGTCCTGCAAGGCCTTGAGGATCGCAGCCACGCTGCGATCGACCAGGTCGCCGTGCCATGGTCGCTCGTCCGGCCCGAAGTCCTGCAGCACGAAGCCGGCGACATCGCCCTTCTGCGGGCGCCCGATGCCGACCCGCAGCCGCACGAAGTCGCCGCTCCCGAGCTCCGCCATGATCGACCGCAGGCCGTTGTGCCCCGCGTGCCCGCCCCCGACCTTGAGCCGAATCGTGCCGAAGGGCAGGTCGAGCTCGTCGTGCACGACCAGAATGCGGCCGATCTCGACGTCGAAGAACGCGCGCGCCGGCGAGACCGACTGGCCGCTCAGGTTCATGAACGTGTCCGGCTCGAGCAGCACGAGCGAGCGCCCGTCGAAGTCACCGGCGCCGTAGCGCCCCTTGAACTTCGTGCGGCTCAGGCCGATGCCCGTGCGGCTCGCGAGCTGGTCGATGACGTGCCAGCCGATGTTGTGCCGGTTGCCCGCGTAGCGCGGACCGGGGTTGCCGAGGCCGACGATGAGCCAACGCTCGCCCATGGCGGACCCCAGCGGCGGGATTACTCCTCGCCGTCCTTCTTGGCGCCGCGGGGCGCGAAGACCTTCGCGATCACGTAGTCGTTGTCGTAGACGACGCGCACGCCCTCGGGCAGAGCGAGGTGGCTCGCCATGATGGTCTCGCCCTTGTCGAGGTTCGTGATGTCCACGTCGATCTGCGCGGGCAGCAGGTGGGGCTTCGCCTTGACGCGGATCTCGCGGTACGGCTGACGCAGCTTGCCGCCCGTCGTGACGCCGACCGACTTACCGTGCACGTTCAAGGGCACGAGCGTGATGATCTCACGCTCGGGGTTCGGGGCCACGAAGTCGATGTGGCGCACGCGGCGCGACACGGGGTGACGCTGGATCTCGCGTGCCATGACGCGGTGCGAGCCGGCGCCCTCGACCTCAAGGGTCACGATCGCGTTGTTGCCCCAGGGGGTCTTCAGCGCGCGCGTGATCTCCTTGGGATCGATCTGGATGTTGATGGCCGCCTCAATCTTGTGGCCGTAGAGCACCGCCGGCACGTTGCCGGCCGCGCGGGTGCGGCGGCAAGGGCCTTTGCCCTGGCCGTCGCGCTTCGTCGCCTTGATCGTCACGTCTGTCATCTTGGGTCCCCTATCCTGGTTTTCGATCCGTCGCGCCCTGCACGTTCAGCGCTCAGCTGAACAGGCTGCTCACGGAGTCGAGGTCGTGAATCCGCTTGATCGCTTCGCCGAAGAGATTCGCCGCCGAGAGGACTTTGAGCCTCGGGCAAGCGCGACCGGCGGGCGTCAGCGGGATGGTGTTTGCGCAAATGAGCTGCTCGATGCAGCTCTCGTTAAGCCGCGTGATCGCGGGGCCCGAGAGCACCGCGTGCGTGGCGGCGGCGAAGACGCGGCGCGTGCCGTGCTCGGAGAGCGCGCGCGCAGCTTGGCACAGCGTGCCGGCCGTATCGACCATGTCGTCGACGATGATGGCGTCGCAGCCCTCGACCTCGCCGATGATGTTCATGACCTCGGCGACGTTCGGCGCGGCGCGGCGCTTGTCAATGATCGCGAGCGAGCCGTTGAGGCGCTTGGCATAGGCCCGCGCGCGCTCCACGCCGCCCGCGTCCGGGCTCACGATCACGGGGTTATGCAGGTTCAGGCTCGCGAGGTGCTCAAGCAGGACGGGGGACGAGTAGAGGTGGTCGACCGGCCCGTTGAAGAAGCCTTGGATCTGCCCCGCGTGGAGCTCCATCGTGATGATGCGGTCCGCGCCCGCCGCGGTGATCAGGTCGGTCACCAAGCGGGCCGAGATGGGCGCGCGCGGCGCCGCCTTGCGGTCCTGCCGTGCGTAGCCGAAGTAGGGCACCACGGCCGAGATGCTCCCTGCCGACGCGCGCTTGCAGGCGTCGAGCATGATGAGCAGCTCCATCAGGTTGTGGTTCACGGGTGCGCACGTGCTCTGAATCACGTAGACGTCCGCGCCACGCACCGACTCGTTGATCTCGACGCGGATCTCACCATCCGAGAAGGCGCCGACCTTCGCGTCACCCAGCTCGGTGCCGATGTAGGCGCAGATCTCCCGAGCGAGCTCGGGGTTCGAGTTACCGGCGAAGATTTTGTAGGGCCTCATGTGCATCTCCGGTCAACCGAACGCTTCAAGCTGGGGCGGTAGGATTCGAACCTACACTGCAAGGATTCAAAGTCCTGCGTCCTGCCATTAGACGACGCCCCATCAGCCCACCCTTGTCGGCTTGGGCGAAAAGCCGCGGGCAGATAGCACAGCCCCCCCGTGTTGTCAACGGAGAGCGCCCCGGGGTATGACCCGGCGCATGACGTCCACACGCGCTGAGATCGCGGATCCCACGGCCTTTCGGCACGCGCTGGGGCCGAGCGCCGTGGCCAAGCTGGCCGAAGCCCTCGCGGCGGTCGCGGGGCCAAGCCTAGAGACGGATGCCTTTCAGCGCGCAGCCCTCACCGGCCTCGACCCGCTGCCGCTCAAGGCCCGCGTCGCGCACATCACCTCGGCGCTCTGCGCGATGTTCGAGCGCGCGGGGTGGCCCTTCGAGCGCGTGGCCGAGGCTCTTCAGCAGACCGGGCGCGACTGGCGGCACGGCGGCGCGTGGGCGCCCGAGGCAGGTTTTCCCGTGTGGCCGCTCTTCGAGGTCGTCCCGCGCTTGGGGCTGGACCATCTGGCGCTGAGTCTGGAGACCTTGCGTCATCTCACGCCGTTGTTCACCGCCGAGTTCTCCATTCGCCCTTTCCTCGCCCGCCACGGCGACGCCGCGCTGCGACTCATGGCCCCTTGGGCGCACGACGACGACGCCCACGTGCGCCGCCTGCTCTCCGAGGGGACGCGAACGCGCCTGCCGTGGGCGCCGCGTGTGCCCTACCTGAGCGCCGCACCCGACCGCGTACTGCCCCTCTTGGCGTCGCTCATCGCCGATCCGTCTGCGTACGTCCGCACCTCGGTCGCGAACCACCTGAACGATGTCAGCAAGGACGCGCCGACGCGCGCCCTTGACGTTGCGGCGGCGTGGCTCTCGGCGCCTCTCGACCTTGACCGCGCGCGCGACGAGGACCGCCGGTGGGTTGTCAAACACGCGCTCCGCGGGCTCGTCAAGGCGGGTGACCCCCGCGCCCTGAGCGTGCTCGGGCATCGCGGCGCCCCGCCCCGCCACGCCACGCTCACCACGCCGGAGCATGTGCCCTGGGGCGGGTCGCTCACGCTCCGCGTCGACCTCGAGGCCGACGAGGCCGGCTCGTGGGTCGTGGACTGGGCGCTGTGCCTGCCCGGCGCGCGTGACACCACGGAGCCCAGCCGCCGCAAGGTCCTCAAGCTCAAGACCCTGCGCGTCGCCGCGGGCGAGCGCGTGTCCCTCGAGCGCGCCTTCTCGTTCGCGCCCGTGACGACGCGGGTCTACTACCCGGGCCCCTGCGCCGCAGAGCTCATGGTGAACGGCGAGGTCGTCGCCCGCGCGACGTTCGCTCTGGACGCGCCCGCTTGAGGCGCTTTCTGCCACACGTCGCGTTCGTCGCGCTCGGGCTGCTCTGGGTCGCCTCGATGCCGATGGCCTTCACCGGCCTAGACGCGGGCGAGCTCGGCGCCGCCGCAGCGGAGCTGGGGGTCGCGCACCCGCCGGGCTACGCCGCGTTCGTGATGACGCGGCACGCGCTCACACGCCTGCCGCTGGCCGACCTCGCGGCGCGCATCGCGCTCGGCTCTGCGCTCATGGCCGCGCTCGGGGCAGCCGCAGGCGTGGCGCTCTGTCTGCGGCTCGGCGCGTCACGCCTCGCGGCTGCGCTCGTCCCACTCTCGCTGTGCGCGTCGCCTGTCTTCGGGCTGCACGCGACCACCATCGAGGTCTACGCGGACCTGCCGGTGTGGATGGCGGCCGCGGTGGCGATGTCGGCGCGGGCGGCGTCTGATCCCCGCGGGCTGCTCGGGCTGGCTGCGCTGTGTGGGCTCGCGCTCGGCCACCACGCGGAGCTGCGGCTCTTTGGCCTCGCGCTGGGGCTCGCGGCCCTGTGGCCTTGGAGGCGCTCGCCGCGCGTCTGGCTGGGCGCGACGCTCGCGGCGCTCTCGGGCGCGCTGGTCGTCCTGTACCTGCCGCTCGCGGCGACACGCGGCCCGATGCGCAACTGGGGCGACCCTTCGGCGCCCGAGGCGCTGTGGGCGCTCCTCTCCGGCGCCCGGATTCGCGCCGCCTACCACGCCGAGTTCCTGCGCTTCGACGCCCTCGCCGCCGAAGCGTTCGTCGCGCAGCACGCGGTCAGCCTGCTCCTTGCGGCGGCGCTGTCACTGAGCGCGCTCGGGCCGGTGTGGGCGCGGCGTCGTCGCGGTGACACGGCGACGCACAAGGCCACGCCCGCCCGCGCTGTCATCGCGGCGCTTGTGACGCTCGCGGCGCTCGACTGTGCCTACGCTACGGCGCTCAACCCGATGGGCGTGCGCGACGCGCAGAACGGGGTGCCGCTGGCGTTCGCCTGCGCGCTGCTCGCGGGCGTGGCGGCGCGGCGCGGGTGCGGGTCACGGGCGCTTTTGGTCGCCCTGTGCGCGGCCGCGTGGCCCGCCGCGGCCACCCTCTTCGAGGGCGCCTCGGACCGCGTCGCGGCGGCGGTCCTCGACCGCACGCTCGACGACGTGCCCATCAGCGGCGTGGTCTTCGCCGCGAGCGATGACCTGGCCGCGGGCGCGGCGTTCGCGCAGACAGCCGAGGCCGCGCGACCCGACGTCGCGGTCGTCGTTCGACAGCACGCGTGGGACGCCTCGTCGTTGAACCCCACCCTGCGGCGCTTGCCCGCGCTGGCGACCGGCTGGCGCGTGGGAGATGGCCTCGCCGCGCTCGCCCGCGTCGTCGACGCCGAGCGGCCGTGGCGCTGGGAGTGGGCACGCGGGCTCGACGCCGAGTCGCTCCCCCGCCCTGTGCTGGACGCGGCGCCGCTCGCGTCCCCGCAGCCGCCCGCCCGTGTGCCCCTCGAGGTTGTCCGCTCGACCGCCGAGAGCCTGACGCGGATGGGGGCTGTGGGCAACGGCGCTGCGCTCCGAAGATGGCTTGTGCACCAAGCCAGCGATCTCGGACTCCTGGGTCGCTCAACGGACCCGCGGGACGAGACTGCCGCTGCCCTTGAGGTCGCCTGCGCGGCGGGGCTGCCGGGCGACGCGGCGCCCTGCGTGAACTTGGGGGCGACCCTCTTTGAGTGGGGTCAAGGCGTCGCCGCGCGGCATGCGCTCGAGCGCGCGCGCGCGCTCGACTCGAACGATGAGGGCGTGTACCTGAACATCGCCCGAGTCTCGCTGAACGCCGCCGACGCAGACGACGCGCTCACCTGGCTCGCGGTGGGCTTCGACGACGCCCTGTGGCGCACCCGCGCCTCGACGGCGCAGGCGCTCGCGCTGCGGGGTTTGGCCCACGCGCAAGGCGCCGACTGGCGCGAGGCGCGCGCCGACCTCGAGGCCGCGCGCACCCTTGTGCCGGACCAACCGGACGCGCTCACGGGCCTCGGCGCGCTCGGCGACCGCGGCCGCTGAGGCGCGAGGCAAAAAAAACGCCGGCCCCACACGTGGGCGCCGGCGCTCTCACCGCGAAGCGGTGGGGACGCTCAGAGGCTGTTCTTGAGCGCGGGGGCGGGCTTGAAGGAGACCGACTTAGAGGCCGGGATCTTGATCTCCTTGCCCGTGCGGGGGTTGCGGCCGGTGCGCGCCGCGCGGGACTTGACCGTGAACGTGCCGAAGTCAGGGTGCGAGTAACGACCCTCCTTGATGGCGTTCGCGATCGTCGAGAACACCACGTCCACGATCTCGTCGATCTGCTTCTTCGTCAGTTCCGCAGCAGCCGTCTCCTGAACGGACGCAACCAGTTCCTTCTTCGTCACGATTCTACTCCTTGGCATCTCAAATCGATCAATGACACATCGGCCTTACGCCGAATTGCCCGCGAATCTAAGCGGCCCGTTTTTACGCTGTCAACCCGAAAAGGCGCGGGGATGCGCGGGTCCAGTCGAGGGATCAGATCGCGCTCTCGTCGGCCAGAATCGGGCTTTCGTTCTAGATACAGGTTCAACTCAAAACTATTCGGTCAAACCAATAGAATATCAGGTTCAATCGAGAAATTCGGAGATTGCCCTTCCCGCGCGGAGCCCCGAAGATGCGCCCCACCATGCGAATCCTCTTGACGGGCGCCGCCGGCTTCATCGGGTCGAACCTCGCCGACCGCTTGCTCGACCAAGGGCACAGCGTGCTGGGTCTCGACAACTTCAACGACTTCTACGACCCGGCGATCAAGCGGGCGAACCTCGCGCGTGCGCAGGAGCACCCGCGCTTTGAGCTCGTCGAGGGCGACCTGCTCGACGCACCGCTCCTCGAGCGCACCTTCGCCGCGTTCTCGCCGGAGCGTGTCGTTCACCTCGCGGCGTGGGCGGGCGTTCGGCCGTCCATCGAGCGCCCGGCGCTCTACCAGAAGGTCAATGTCGAGGGCACGACCAACCTGCTCGAGCGCTGCCGACAGGACGGCGTCTCACGCTTCGTCTTCGCCTCGTCGTCCTCGGTCTATGGCGACCGCCTCGCCGTGCCCTTTCGCGAGACAGACGACGTGAGCGAGCCCATCTCGCCCTACGCCGCGACCAAGCGCGCCGGCGAGCTGCTCTGCTACACGTGGCACCACCTCTTCGGCCTGCATACGCACTGCTTGCGCTTCTTCACGGTCTACGGCCCCCGGCAGCGCCCCGAAATGGCGATTCACCAGTTCACGCGCCGCATCGCGCAGGGGCAGCCGGTCGTGCTCTACGGCGACGGCAGCACGAGCCGCGACTACACCTACATCGACGACATCCTCGACGGGCTGGTGGCGTCTATCGAGCGCGTCGAGGGCTACCGCATTTACAACCTCGGCGAGTCCCGCACCGTCGAGCTGCGGCGCCTCGTCGAGCTCATCGGCGAGGCGCTCGGCGAGCAGCCGCGCATCGAACATCGCCCCACACAGCCGGGCGACGTGACGCGCACCTTCGCAGACATCAGCCGCGCGGCCGCGGAGCTGGACTACGCGCCGAAGGTGCCCATCGAGGTGGGCGTGCGCCGCTTCGTCGACTGGTACCGCGCTCAGACCGGGAGCGAAGCGCCGCGACCGATGGCGTAGTAGGTGAAGCCGCGGGCGGCCAAGCGCTCCGGCTCATAAAGATTGCGGCCGTCGAAGATCACGGGCGCCTTGAGCTTCTGCGCGATCAGGTCGAAGTCCGGGCCGCGGAACGCGCTCCACTCCGTCACGACCAAGAGCGCGTCTGCGCCTTCGAGGCAGTCGTAGTTATGCTCGCAGTAGGTGATGCGGTCGCCAAAGAAGTCCTTGGCGTTCTCGGCGGCCTCTGGGTCGTACGCCTTGACCTTGGCTCCTGCCTCGAGCAGGCCGTTGATCAGGTCAATCGAGGGCGCCTCGCGCATGTCGTCCGTGCGCGGCTTGAACGCCAGGCCCCACACGGCGAACGTGCGGCCGGCGATGCCCGCGTCCCCGTAATGCTTGAGCACCTTGCGCAGCAGGATGCGCTTCTGGTCGCGGTTGACCTCGTCGACCGCGCCCAGGATGCGGAGCGCGTGGCCGTTGACCTCGGAGGTGTGGATCAACGCCTTCACATCTTTGGGGAAGCACGAGCCGCCGTAGCCGGTGCCGGGGAACAGGAACTGGTAGCCAATCCGGGGGTCGGAGCCGATGCCGACGCGCACCCGCTCGATGTCGGCCCCGACGCGCTCGGCCAAGTTGGCCAGGTCGTTCATGAAGCTGATCTTCGTCGCGAGCAGGGCGTTCGCGGCGTACTTCGTGAGCTCGCTCGAGCGCACGTCCATGAAGAGCATGCGGTCGCGCTGACGGTTGAACGGCTCGAACAGCTCGTGCAGCACGCGCTTGGCCGTCTCGCCCTCGGGTGTCTCCGGGACGCCGACGACGATGCGGTCGGGCTTGAGGAAGTCGTTGACCGCGTCGCCCTCTTTGAGGAACTCGGGGTTCGAGCAGACCACGTAGCCCCGAGGCGCGTGCTGGCCGATCAGCCCACGGATGCGGTCGGAGGTGCCGACGGGCACGGTGCTCTTCGTCAGCACGATCTTCAGGCCGTCGACGAAGACGTTCTCGCCCGCCGCGAGCGTGCGGCCGATGGTGTCGGCCACCTGGTCGACGAAGCGCATCTCCGCCGAGCCGTCGTCTCCCTGCGGCGTGCCGACCGCGATGAAGATGATCGCGCCACGGCGAATGGCCGCCTCGACGTCCGTCGTGAAGTTGAGGCGCCCCTCCTCGAGGTTGCGCTTCACGATGGTGTCCAAGCCGGGCTCGAAGAAGGGCACCACGCCCTGCAGGAGCTTCTCGACCTTGCGGGCGTCTACGTCTGCGCAGACGACGTCGTTGCCCGAGTCTGCGAGGCAGGCTCCCACGACGAGACCGACGTAACCGCTGCCGATGACCGTGACGCGCATTGGACCGCTCCGTGCCTTCTGTCTGGCGACTGTTGACCGACGGGCGCGGCTTGTACGACACAAAGGCGGTTTTCGGCAATCGAGGCGCACCGACATGGGCGTGATCGTTCAGAAATACGGGGGGAGCTCCGTCGCCACCCCCGACAAGCTCCGGCAGGTCGCGGCGCGCATCGTCGGCACCCGACGGCTCGGGCATCAGGTGGTGGTCGTGGTGTCCGCGATGGGCAACACCACCAACGAGCTGCTCGCGCTCGCGCGGTCCGTGAGCCCGAACCCGCAGCGACGCGAGCTCGACATGCTCATCACGACCGGTGAGCGCATCTCGATGGCGCTGCTGTCCATGGCGATCCACGACCTCGGCTGCCCCGCCGTCTCGTTCACGGGCTCGCAGAGCGGCATTATCACGAGCGAGCACCACACGAACGCGCGGATCCTGCGGATCACGCCGACCCGGATTCAGCAGGCCCTCGCGCAGGACCAGATCGTGATCGTCGCGGGCTTTCAGGGCGTGAGCGAGCGGCGCGAGATCACGAGCCTCGGCCGCGGCGGCTCCGACACCACCGCCGTCGCTCTCGCGGCGGCGCTCGGCGCGGACTACGCCGAGATCTGCTCGGACGTCGACGGCGTCTACACCGCCGATCCGCGGGTCGTCCCCGACGCGCGCCGGCTCGACGACGTGTCGTACGAGGAGATGCAGGTGCTCGCCGACGCTGGCGCGAAGGTGCTCAACGCCGAGGCCGTGGAGTGGGCGCGGCGACACGGGATCGAGATTCGCTGCGTCGCGACCGCTGGGGACGCCGCGGTCGGGACGCCCGTGCGGGCGGACGCGGCGACGGTCCTGCACCCGCGCGTCGTCGGCGTCACGGCCCACCCGGGTCTGTTCTTGCTCGAGCCCTCAACCCCTTCGGACGCGCCGCCGGCCGAGCTCGAGGCGACGCTCGCGGCGCACGGGGCAGCCGAGTCCGAGGTGTGGCTCCTGCCCTCGGGGTGGTCGGCGCTCGTCCCGAAGCTCAACGTCCACGGCCTCGACGCGTTCCGCGACGCCGTGCTCGGCCTCGGCGGGGTGCGACTGCGTGAGGACCTGACGCTCGTGACGGTGGCGGGCCGCGCGCTCTCGGCGCCACCGGGTCACGCCCGCCGCGCCGCGCAGGCGCTCGCGGTCGCCGGGATCGCAGTGCGGGGTCGGCTCGTGGACGCGGGCCGCGCGGCGTTCCTTGTCGACGCGGACGCCGCGAGCGCCGCGGTGCGGACCCTGCACGCCGCGCTGCTCGGCGACAGCGCGCCCTGAGCGTTGACCGCGCCTGCAGGCGAGCGCAACATATCGGCCCATGTTGTCTGACTCACTCGACGTCGCGCTGCGCCTCGCGCGCGACGCCTGCCGCGAGGTCATGCGCGTCTACGCGGGCGATGACCTCGGCGAGGTGCGCAAGAGCGACGGCTCCCCTGTCACCGCGGCAGACCTCGCCGCCAATGCGGTGATTTTGCAGGGGCTCAAGCGCTACTTTCCGTCCGACCTCGTGCTCAGCGAGGAGACGCCGTTCGACACGACGCAGGCGCTCGGGCGCCGCGTGTGGATGGTTGATCCCGTGGACGGCACGCAGGACTTTGTGCAGCGCACGGGCGACTTCGCCGTGATGATCGGCCTGTGCATCAGCGGGCGGCCGGCGCTCGGCGTCGTCGCGGCCCCAGCGCTGGGGCGCACATGGTTTGGCGGCCCGGGGATCGGGGCGTTTGAGGAGACCTCGGCCGGGCGTCGCGCGCTCACGCTCGTGCCGCCCTCGGCCGATCAACCCCTGCGCGCGGTCGTGAGCCGCACGCACCGCCCCGCGGGCCTCGACGCCGTCATCGAGGCGCTCGGTCAGCGGGTCGAGTCCGTGCCGCGCGGCGGCGTCGGCGTTAAGGTCGGGCTAGTGCTCTCGGGCGAGGCGGACTTCTACCTGCACCCCTCTCCCGGCACGCATGTGTGGGACTGCTGCGCGCCCGAGGCGATCATGGCGGCCGCAGGCGGAGCGCTCTCGGACGCCCACGGCGCTCCCATCGCCTACGACCCCACCGTCACAGCCAACCCGCGCGGCGTGCTCGCGGCTGAGGCCTCGCTGCACGCTCGGCTCGCGCCGCTCGTCCCCGCTCGCGGGCCGGCGCGCTCGTGAGGCCGCAGGGCGCCACCCGGCGCGACGCGCTTTGGGGAATGGCCGCGTTTTTCGGCGCGGTCGGCGCGGCGCGCGCGACGATCAGCCCCGAGACGCGCGTGGGCGCGGCCTTGCTGGACGTGGGCGCGGGCGCGACGGCCCGCCCGAGCGCCGTGGAGCAGCTGCTCTGGGAGACATCGAAGCGCACAAGCGTTCAGGTCCGCGAGAGGCCCGCCGTGCTGCCGCCCGCCTCGCCTGCGCTCTTTGAGTGGCCACTCCTCGTGTGGATCGGGGTCGGTGAGGTGCCGCCGCTCGAGCCCGCGGCGGTGGTCCAGCTCGGCCGCTGGATCCGCGCCGGCGGTCTCCTGTTGATCGACGACGCCAGCCCCATCGGCGGCGAGGGATTCGACGCCAGCGTGCGCCGCGAGCTCGCCCGCGCGCTCCCCGGCCGCCCACTCAAGCGTCTCAGCGGCGACCACACGCTCTTTCGGTCGTTCTACCTGCTCGAAAAGGCCTATGGCCGCATCGAGCGTGCACCCGCGCTTGAGGGCATCGACCACGGCGAGCGTACGGCGGTGGTTTACTCGCGCAACGACTTGCTCGGCGCGTTCGGGCGCGACCCCGGGGGCGGGTGGCGCCTCCCGATGGAGCCAGGCGGGGACCGCCAGCGCGAGATGGCGCTGCGCATGGGCATCAACCTCGTGATGTACGCCACCTGCTTGGACTACAAGCGTGACCAGGTGCACGTCACCGAGATCCTGCGCCGCCGCCGCTGGACGGTCGAGCCCATCGACCCGAACAACGAGCGCTGATGGACGACGCGGCCGCGACCGGGACGGAGATTACGCGCTGGGTGCTGCTCTCGGACTGGAGCCCGGGGACACTCGGTCTGGTCGTGGCGCTGTGCGTCGCGGTTGTCGCGCTGGCGGTGTGGAACGTGCGCGCGCTGTCCAGGCCGCGCCGCGCCTCGTTGCTCGCGCTGCGGGTGCTCACGGTGCTCGTGCTCCTCGCGCTCTTTCTGCAGCCCGGTCGCCGCACCGAGAATGTTTCGCGGGTTCGCAACCACGTCGTGGTGCTCGTGGACGACTCCCGCAGCATGGGCTTGCCGGGCGAGCGGAGCGCGTCTCGGCTCGACGAGGCCCGTGCGGCGGTCGAGGCGCAAGCGGGCGCGCGCGCGGCGTGGGCGAATGACCATATCATCGACTTCTACGGCGTCTCAGAGCACGCGCGGCCTATTCAGGGCCCCGATGAGCTGCGTCCCGAGGGCGACGCAAGCCGGCTCTTGGTCGGCCTGAGTGAGATCGGGCAGCGCTACAACAGCGAGGCCCTCGCCGCGGTGCTTGTCTATTCAGACGGCGCCGACAACGGCGCGCTCGGGACCGCCGTCACGCGCGGCGAGCTGGGCGCGGTGCGCGATGTCGTCGGGCGACTTGGGGCGCCCGTGCACACGTTCTTTACCGGGCCAGACGCGCCACCGCGTGACGTCGCTATCACGCAGGTCCGCTACGACGAGTTCGCGTTCGTGCACAACGCCGTCAGCATCGAGGCGGAGATCACGGTCACGGGCGGCGACACCACCCCGCTGCCCGTCACGCTCCGGCGCGACGACGTGGTTCTCGCCCGTCGGGTGCTCGAGGCGCGGCGAGGCGAGACGACGTACCCATTCGTCTTCGAGTTCGTGCCGGACAAGACGGGCAAGGCCATCTTTACGCTCGAGGTCGGGGGGCTGCCCGACGAGCGGATCACGGACAATAATCGCCGGCAGTTCGTGGTGCGGGTCATCCGGGACAAGATCCGCGCGCTCCAGGTCGTCGGGCGGCCGAGCTGGGACGAGCGCTTCCTCCGCCAGCTCCTCAAGCGGAACCCGAACGTCGACCTCATCAGCTTCTTCATTCTGCGGACCGCTGAGAGCCTCACGTTGGCGTCCCAAGAGGAGCTCTCACTCATTCCGTTTCCCACGGACGAGCTCTTTCGGCAGCAGCTCGGGTCGTTCGACGTGATCTTCTTCCAGAACTTCGACTGGTCGGCGTACGACATGGAGCCCTACTTGGAGGGCATCTTGGAGTTCGTCCGACGGGGCGGCGGCTTCGTGATGACGGGCGGCGACCGGAGCTTCGCGAGCGGCCTGTACGCGAACACGCCCATCGCGCAGTTCTTGCCGGTACAGCTCCGTACGCCGACCTCGGCGACGGAGGCGCTCGACACCGGCGAGTTTCGCCCCCGGCTGACCGAGACGGGCCGCAACCACCCCATCACGCGCCTGAGCCTGGCACGAGACGAGAACGAGGCGCTGTGGGCCGGTCTGCCCCCGCTGCGTGGCTTGAACCTGGTGAGCGGCGTGACCCCGGGCAGCGCGGTGTTGCTCGAGCACCCCGACCTCAAGCGCGGCGGCGCGCCTGCGCCCGTGGTGGTCGCGGGCGGCCTGGGCTCGGGCCGCGTGCTGGCGGTGCTCACGGACAGCTCGTGGCATTGGGACTTCAAGGCCGCAGCGGACGGCGGGGACAACCGCCACTACTACCGGTTCTATGGCAACGCGATGCGCTGGCTGATGAAAGATCCCGCGCTCGAGCCCGTGCGGGTGGAGGCCGATCGCGACCGCTACCCGCTCGGCGCCGAAGCGACGTTTCAGGTGCGCGTCCTGGGCACCGACTACCAGCCGGCGAAAGGCGCGCGCGTGCGACTCGAGGTCACACGTCAGGTCTTTGCGACCGCGGGGACTGCGCCCGAGGCGCAGCCGGTCAGCGAGCAAGCGTTCGAGGTGACCGACGAGACCAACGAGCAAGGCGAGCTCGTCGTGCGCTGGCGCCCCCCGGGGGACGGCGGCTATGCGGTCAAGGTCTTCACCTCGGTCGGGGGCGTCGATGTGCGCGACGAGGACGTCTTCGTTGTGTCGGCGGACCCGGTCGAGCTGCGACAGATCGAGGCGCGTCGGGACACGCTCGAGGCGCTCTCAGCGCAGAGCGGCGGCCAGTTCAACGCCCTCGGCGCCCGCTGGGACGCGCTGGAGCGCAAGCCGCCGCGGGTGTCGCGCGTGCACCGGCGCAGCGACGACCCTCTCTGGGCGGGCGCGCCGTGGCTCGTCCTCGCCGTGCTGCTGCCGAGCCTGGAGTGGCTCCTGCGGCGCCGGTGGGGCTTGGCTTAGCCGAAGAGGTTGTCGACGGACAGGTACTTGTCCCCGCGGTCGCAGCAGATGAACACGATCACGCTCCCGCTGGGTGCCTCTCGCGCGACCTCGAGGGCCGACCAGCACGCCCCACCCGACGACATGCCCACGAAGAGCCCCTCGTTGTGGGCGAGGGCGCGCGTCATCGCGCGTGCATCCGACTCGGAGACGTCGATGATGCGGTCGACGCGGTGCGGCTCGTAGATGCGCGGCAGGTAGGCCTGCGGCCAGCGCCGAATCCCGGGGATCTTGGCGCCCTCGGCGGGCTGCACGCCGCAGATCTGGATGCTCTCTCGCTGGCTCTTCAAGAAGCGCGAGGTGCCCATGATGGTGCCCGTCGTGCCCATTGAGCTGATGAAGTGGGTGACTCGCCCCTGGGTGTCTCGCCAGACCTCGGGGCCCGTGGTGCGAAAGTGGGCGTCGGGGTTCGCGGGGTTGGAGAACTGGTCGAGCATGACGTACTCGCCTGTCTCTACGAGGGCGCGCGCACGGTCGATGGCGCCCTCCATGCTCGCCGCCTGGGGCGTGAGCTCCACCGTCGCCCCATAGGCCCGCATGGTCGCCACACGCTCGGGCGTGGACCCCTCGGGCATCAGCAGCGTGAGCGGGATCCCCTTGAGGCCCGCGATCATGGCCAGAGCGATGCCGGTGTTGCCGCTCGTCGCCTCGACGACCTTGCGGCCCTGCAGCAGACCCTGCGCCTCGGCGGCCTCGAACATGGACAACGCGGCGCGGTCCTTGACCGATCCGCCCAGGTTATTGCCCTCGAGCTTGCCGTAGACCTCGACGTCCGGGCGGGTCGCGAGGCGGGTCAGGCGGTAGAGGGGCGTACCCCCGATGACGTGGTCGAAGCGGCCTTGGCTCATGCCGACAGTTTCCCCATCGGGTGGGTGGACGTCCAGCGCGTGCACACAAAGCCGAGCAGCACGCCGATGGCGACGCCGCTGACGTGAGAGCGCGTGTCCACGTGCGCGTCGCCCGTGAGTGCGAGCATGGCCAGCAGGAGCGTGGCGAGCGCCATCCGTGCCGGGGTCAACACGCCCAACCGGAGCCCCAGCGGGCCAAGGGCCGCGAGGGTCGCAAAGGCCATGCCCGAGGCACCGATGCTCGTCGTGTCATTCCATGCGGCGCTGACGAACGTGGGGAGCGCGCCGCCCGCCAGCGCGACCATGACCAGGGCGCCTGGACCCGCGCGGCGCTCAAGGATGAGGGCGCTCGGGCCAAGCAGGAGCAGGTTGACGCTCAGGTGCGTCCAGCCCGCGTGCACGAAGGGCGCCGTGAGCGCGCGCCACCAGTCCTCAACCCTCAGGTGCATGCCCGGCAACACGCCGTAGAGGGCGGCGCGGTCCTCGGGTCGCTCTAGGCCCTCAAAGGCGAACGTGAGCTCCGTGGCAACCATCATCGCGAGCAGTGTGAGCGTGACGATCGGCGTCCGCTGCGGCCGCGGCTGGTTGTCATTCGCCATGGCGCGCACTACCTTGGCGAACCGTGACCCCGCCCGCAGAGCCCTCGTTTACCCTGCTCGGCCCGCGCGGCCGCAAGGGCCTGTTCGGGTGGACGTTCTTCGACCCTGCCAATTTGGTCTGCGTGGGCGCGCTCATCGCGGCCGCGGCGCTGACTGCGCTCGCGATGCGCGTCCGCGACGCCGCTGACTGGTACATGCCGCTGGCGCTGTACGCCTGCATCGCCGCGCTCCTGAGGGGCTACTTTTTTGAGTACTACCACGGCCACCGGTTCGCCCGGGCGCTGGTCCTCACGTTGCTGGTCTTCGGCCTGCTGGCGTCGGCGCTGCTCTGGGAGGACCGCGCGCAGCCCTTCGGCGTTCGCCGCTCAGACGATCGCGTCGTCCAGGTCGCCGCGTCGCCGGAGTTTCACCGCGCAGCGCTGCTGCACCTGCTGATGGTGGCGACGCTGCTCGTGCATGCCCTTGTGCCGCGCCGATGGGTCATCCGCATGACGGACGAGGTCGCCGACCGCGCGGACCGCGATACGGCGCCCGACGCGCCGCTCGAGACGATTGGGGACGCGGACGAGCGCGCACGACGAGCGGCGCAGAGCGAAGGCAGCCCGCCCGCCCGGTGAGATTACTCGACGGCCTGCGTCGGCGCGGCCTTGCGCAGGCGCGTGGCAGCGCCGTCGAGCGCCTTGACCGCGGCGGCCTTGATGGTGTCGGCGGTCTGCGTGGCGTCCGGCGCCTTGGCCGCGGCCCGCGCCTCGGTCGAGCCCAAGCTCGCCATGGAGCGCCGCGCCATGTCGACCGCCCGGCTCGGCATCACGCCGAGCGCGACCGTGGCCACGAGGCTCAGCGCGAGCGCGACGGTCACGCCCCGGCTCTCGAAGACCGGCACCTCGCGCGTCGGCTCCTTCATGTAGAGGAACACGATGACGCGCAGGTAGTAGTAGAGCGCGATCATGCTGTTTACGGCGGCCATGAGGACCAGCACGGTCAGCTCGGGCCGACCGAGCGTCATCGCCTCGCGGAACAGGTAGAACTTGGCGAAGAAGCCGCCGAGCGGCGGAATACCCGCAAGGCTCAGCAGCCCGAGCGTGACCGCCAAGCCCACGAAGGGCCGCTTAAAGCCCAATCCGGCGAGGTCGCTCAGGTTCGTGTACTCCTCGCCGTCTTTCCCGAGGAGCGAGAGGCCACCGAAGACCAAGAAGGTCGAGAAGGTGTAGGCGACGAGGTACAGGGCGACGGTGCTGCCGGGCCCGACGGCTTGGTCGATGGTCGAAGCGTCGGACAGGTCACCGAAGGCGCTCGCCACGAGGCCGATCAGCAGATAGCCCGCGTGCGAGATGCTCGAGTAGGCGAGCATACGCTTGACGTTCGTCTGGGGCAGCGCGCCGAGGTTGCCCGCGAACATCGTGACGATGGCGAGGCCGTAGAGCACGCCTACCCACCCGTTGCCGCTGTCGCCGAACTCCAGGGCGTCGTAGCCGAACGTGACCGTGAAGATGCGGATGAGCGCCGCGAAGCCCGCAGCCTTGACGCCGGCGGCCATAAATGCGGTCACGGGCGAGGGTGCGCCCTCGTAGACATCGGGCGTCCACAGGTGGAACGGCGCCATCGCGACCTTGAAGCCCAAGCCGACGAGCAAGAAGAGCATGCCGAGCTGCACCAGCATCGACGACTTCAGCGCGGGGTCAGCGTCCAAGATCGGGCGCATCGCGGTCGCGTCCGTCGTGCCGGTGGCCCCGTAGAGCAGCGCGGCGCCGTACAGCAGGATGGCGCTCGCGAACGAGCCAATCAGGAAGTACTTGAGCGCTGATTCGGCCCCGCGGCGGCTCTTGCGGACGAAGGCGGTGAGAACGTAGACCGCGATGGACATCAGCTCGAGCGCGATGAAGAGCACGACGAGGTCGCGGCTCTGGCCCATGAGCATCATGCCCGTCGCCCCGAAGAGCACCAGGCTCGTGTACTCGCCTTGGTCGGCGTCATGCTGGCGCAAGTAGCCGGCGCCGAGCAGGAGGGCCAAGCCCGCTGCCGCGAGGAACGCGAAGTTGAAGAAGGTCGAGAACGCGTCCATCACAAGCGCGCCGCCGAAGAGGGGTACGCTGAACGCCCCCTCGATGCCCGCCCACTGCCACGCGTTGGCGCCCAGGGCGACCACCACGCCGAGCCCGCCGAGCCCCGCGACGAAGGCGCGTGACGCGCTGCGGTCCGCAAAGACCTCGGCGAGGGCGGCGATGGCGCCAAAGGCGCACAGGACGAGGGCCGGCAGGATGCCCCACAGGTCTTCGATCTGGAACGCGATGTTCATCACTTGGCCTCCGCGGCGTTCGTCTTGCGCTGCCGAATCTCGGCGATCCGGGCGCGGCCCTCGGCGTCGTCCGCGGGCAGGCGCGAGGTGGTCGCCACCTTGCGGAAGGCCTCGATCGAAGGCTCCATGCGGTCGATGATGAACTGCGGCTTGATGCCCATCACGAAGATGAGGACGATCAGCGGCGTCAGCACGACCCACTCGCGCAGGTTGAGGTCGGTCAGCTTCTTGTTCTTCTCGTTCTTGAGCGGGCCGAACATCACGCGCTGGAACATCCAGAGCATGTAGAACGCGCCGAGGATGACACCGGTCGCCGCGACGGCGACGTACCAGCGCAGGTCCCATGGGCCGTCCGCCAAGAAGGTGCCCGAGAGCACCAAGAACTCGCCGACGAAGCCGTTCGTGCCGGGCAGGCCGATGGAGCTCATTGTGACGATGAGGAACATCACGGCGAACCACGGCATGACCTGAGTAATGCCGCCGAAGTCGGCGATCTGGCGGGTGTGCCGCCGCTCGTAGAGGCAACCAACGAGCAAGAAGAGCGCCCCGGTGCTGATGCCGTGGTTGAGCATCTGGAGCATCGCGCCCGAGACGCCCTGAGTGCTCATGGCAGCGAGGCCGAGCATCACGAAGCCCAAGTGGCTTACGGACGAGTAGGCCACGAGCTTCTTCACGTCGCTCTGGGCCAGCGCGAGGAGCGCGCCGTAAACGATACCCACCGTCGCCAGGCCCGCGATGTAGGGCGTTGCCACGAGCGTGGCGTCGGGGAAGAGCGGCATCGCGAAGCGCACGAAGCCGTAAGTGCCCATCTTGAGGAGCACGCCCGCGAGAACGACCGAGCCCGCGGTGGGCGCCTCGGTGTGGGCGCGCGGCAACCAGGTGTGGAACGGCACCATCGGCACCTTGATCGCGAAGGCCAGGGCGAAGGCGCCGAACAGGTAGAGCTGCTCATGGAGCGAGAGGGAGAGCGTCAGGTAGTCCTGCAGCAGGAAGCTCGGAGCGCCCTCGCGGCGCTGGTAGATGTAGAACATCGCGACCAGCATCAGGAGCGAGCCCACTGCGGTCATCAGGAAGAACTTGATCGTGGCGGCGATGCGGTTGGTGCCGCCCCAGACCCCGATGAGCAGGTACATCGGGATGAGCATCAGCTCCCAGAAGATGTAGAACAGGAACAGGTCGAGCGAGACGAGCGCGCCGAGCATTGCCGTCTCAAGCAGCAGGAAACAGACCAGGAATTCTTTGACGCGGGTCTCGATGGACGTCCACGAGCCGAGCAGGATGATCGGCGTCAGGAACGTGCTCAGCATCACGAGCCAGAGGCTGATGCCGTCCACGCCGAGGGCGTACTGGACGCCGATGGCGGGGATCCACTCATGGAGCTCAGTGAGCTGGTAGCCCGCGTTCGTCGGGTCGAACTTGAAGTAGATCGGGAGCGACACCACGAAGACGATCAGGCTCCAGCCGAGCGCCAGACCCTTGAGCAGGCCCTCGTGGACGCGGGGCACGGCCGTGAGCAGCAGCGCGCCGATCAGGGGCAGCAGCGTCACCAGCGTCAGCCAGGGAAACTGCGAGGAGTTCTCGAGGTTCATCGTCTATCTCCGCGCGCCCAGGCTCAGCGAGCCAGCCAGAAGACGAGCAGCACCCACACGCCCACGAAGAGCACCGTGGCGTAGCGCTGAACGTCCCCGCTCGTGAAGAGCCGGACCAGTCGGCCGCTCAGGTTGACCACGCCGGCGGTGCCGTTGACGAGGGCGCCGTCGATGAGGCCGTCGTCGATGACACGCCAGCAGAAACGGCTGAACGCCTTGATCGGGCTCACGATCACCGCTTGGTAGAGCTCGTCGACCCAGTACTTGTTGTAGACCAGCGTGTAGAGCGGCTTCATCCGCGCCGCGAGCTGGTCGGGCAGGTGCTGGCCACCGCCGGCGTACATGTAGTAGGCGACACCGGCCGAGAGCGCGCAGAGCGAGACGCTCACGGCCATCAGGCCGAGCTCGAGCGAGGTGTTGTCCAAGAACTTGAGCGGCTCTGCGGCCGTGAAGACCGGGCTGAGCCAGTGCTCGAACCAGTTGGTCGGGTGCCCCGGCATCCAGTGGGGCAGCCCCGCGAGACCGCCGAAGACCGCGCCGACCGCGAGGATGATGAGAGGGGCGGTCATGAACCCCGGGGTCTCGTGGATCTCGCCGTGGCCGTGGTGGTCATCGTGACCGTGGCTGTCGTGGCCGTGGTGGTCGTCGTGCCCGCCGCGGTACTCGCCCAGGAACGTGAGGCAGAAGACGCGGACCATGTAGAAGGCGGTGCACACGGCGGCGAGCACGCCCACCGACCACAGCGCCCAGCCGGGCACGAGCGTGGTCTGGTTCGCGAACGCCTTCCACAGGATCTCGTCCTTCGAGAAGAAGCCCGAGAACAGTGGGAAGCCCGCGATCGCCATCGTGGACAGCAGGAAGGTCCACGCGGTGATCGGCATCTTCTTGAAGAGGCCGCCCATCTTGCGGATGTCCTGCTCATGGTGCAGTGCGTAGATCACCGAACCCGAACCGAGGAAGAGGCAGGCCTTGAAGAAGGCGTGCGTCACGACATGGAAGAGGCCAGCGCCGAAGGCGCCGACGCCGACACCCATGAACATGTAGCCGAGTTGGCTCACGGTCGAGTAGGCGAGGACCTTCTTGATGTCGTTCTGCAAGAAGCCCATCGTCGCGGCGAACAGCGCGGTGAAGGCGCCGACGCAGGCGACGACCGTCATCGCCATGGGCGACTGCACGAAGAGGAAGTTGAGCCGCGACACCATGTAGATGCCGGCGGTCACCATCGTGGCCGCGTGGATCAGGGCAGAGACCGGTGTTGGGCCCGCCATGGCGTCGGGCAACCAGACATAGAGCGGCACCTGCGCCGACTTGCCCGCCGCACCCACGAAGAGCAGCAGGCAGATCGTAGTCGCCAAGCCTGCGAAGATCGCCGAGTTGGCTTGCAGGTCAGCGAAGCTCAGGCTCAGCGGCTTGCCGGTCTCGGCGAGGGCGTAGAGGATGAAGAAGATGCCGAGCAGGAAGCCGAAGTCACCGACGCGGTTCGTGATGAAGGCCTTCTTGCCGGCGTCGGCGTTCGCGTTCTCGTGGTACCAGAAGCCGATGAGCAGGTAGGAACAGAGGCCGACGCCCTCCCAACCGACGAACATCAGGATCAGGTTCTCACCCATGATCAGCATGAGCATCGAGAACAAGAACAGGTTGAGGTAGGCGAAGAACTTGTAGAAGCCCTCGTCCCCCTCCATGTACTTCGCGGAGTACAAGTGAATGAGGAAGCCGATGCCCGTCACGACGAGCGTGAAGATGCTCGTCAGGTGGTCGATCACGAACCCGAGCTCGACCTTGAACCCGCCGCTGGCGAACCAAGTGAAGAGCGGCGCGGGCGCGATGCGCTCCAAGCCCCCCTGCAGCGCCAAGAAGGCCTGCACGGAGAGCATGAATGGGATGAAGGTCGCCAAGCAGGCGATGCCCGCGATGGTGCCTTCGGAGAATCGACGGCCGAACAGGCCATTGATGGCCGCGCCCAGCAAGGGCAACAGCACGATCAGGTGAATCGGGATCTGCGTTTCCACGATCTCTCCCGCGGCCTCAGTGACGCATCAGGTTCGCCTCGTCCACGTTGAGCGATTGCCGCGTGCGGAAGAGGTGAAGGATGAGGGCGAGACCGACCGCGGCTTCCGCTGCGGCGACGGCCATGACGAAGAAGGCGACGATGTGGCCGTCCATACCGCCCCGGAAGCGGCTGAAGGCGATGAACGACATGTTCACGGCGTTGAGCATGAGCTCGATGCACATGAACACGACCAGCGCGTTGCGGCGCACGAGCACGCCGAGCGTGCCGATGCCGAAGAGGAGCGCTGAGACGACGAGGTAGTGCGTGAGGCCGATCATCGCGGCGTCCCCTTCTCGACATGCTTGCCGTGGCGCTCGCGGTACGTGAGCTGCTTGACGGCCTCAGGGATCCACGTCGTCTTGGGGTCGCGCTTCGCGACGATGACGGCGCCGATCATGGCGGTCAGGAGCAGGACCGAGGTGAGCTCGAAGGGCAGCAGATACTTGCTGAACAGCAGTCGGCCGATGTCCTGCAGGTTGCCGTAGTGCAGCGGGTCCGCGAGCTTGTCGACGAGCTGGGCCGAGATGGGCGCCAGGAACTCGTCCGCCGTGAACTTGGTGATCAGGCCCCACGTCGTCGTCAGCGCCATCAGGCCGCCGAGCATCTTGAAGAAGCCGGGGGGCTCAGGCTTGTCGACGGTGTCTTGCTGCAGGTTGAGCAGCATGATCACGAAGGTGAAGAGCACCATGATGGCGCCTGCGTAGACGAGGACCTGCAGGACCGCGAGCAGGTGCGCCGACAGCATCGCGTACAGCGCGGCCACGAAGAAGAAGCACAGCACCATCGCGACGGCGCTGTGAATCGGGGCGCGGGCCTTCGGGTGCGGCGGCAACACGACAGCGAGCGCCGAGAGCACGGCCGCTGTCGAGAACAAGTAGAAGAGGAACGCTTCCATGCTCAGCCTGCGAAGGGTGTGAAGAGGGGGGGACCGTCAGCGCCCGACTGGGCGCCGACTCAGCCCTGAATCGGGCAGCGGCCGGCGCCGAGGTGGGCCGCCCACTCATCGCCGAAGCGCCGCAGGAAGCCCTGAATGGGCATCGCGGCGGCGTCGCCGAGTGCGCAGATCGTGTTGCCCATGATGCGGTTGCAGATGCTCTCGAGCAGGTCGAGCCCGCCCTCGAGCTGCTCGCCGTGCTCGAGCTTCTTGATGTTGCGATACAGCCAGCCCGTGCCCTCGCGGCAGGGCGTGCACTGCCCGCAGCTCTCGTGCTCGTAGAAGTGGGCGATGCGCTGCGCGAAGCGGACCGTGCAGACGCCCTCTTCGAAGACGGTGAGGCAGCCGGTGCCGAGCATCGTGCCGGCCTTCTTCATGTTCTCGAAGTCGAGCGGGATGTCGATCTCGGAGCCCAGCAGCGGCGGGCAGCTCGAGCCGCCCGGGATGTAGCCCTTCATCTTCTTGGGGCCCCGCATGCCGCCGGCGTAGTCCTCGATCAGCTGGCGCGCGGTGACGCCCATGGGCAGCTCCCAGAGGCCCGGGCGCTTGACGTGGCCCGAGACGCCCCAGATCTTGAGGCCGCCGTTCTTCTCGCTGCCGAGGTCGGCGAACGCCTGGCCGCCGTTCTGGATGATCCACGGCACGTAGGCGATCGTCTCGACGTTGTTCACGATCGTGGGGCAGTTGAAGAGGCCCACGGACGCGGGGAACGGCGGCTTGTTGCGCGGCTGACCGGGCTTGCCCTCGAGCGACTCGATGAGGGACATCTCCTCGCCGCAGATGTACGCGCCGGCGCCCGGGTGAACGTGGATCTCGCAGTCGAGCCCGCTGCCGAGAATGTTCTTGCCGATCAAGCCCTTCGCGCGGGCCTCTTCGATGGCGCGCTCGACGTGCTTGATGCACTTGAGCAGCTCGCCGCGGATGTAGATGTAGCAGACCTTGGCCTTGATCGCGTGGCAGGCGATCAGGCAGCCCTCGATGAGCGCGTGCGGGTTGCGCTCCATGATCAGGCGGTCCTTGAACGTGCCCGGCTCGCCTTCGTCTGCGTTAATGCACAGGTAGATGGGCTTGTCGGTGTTCTTGGGCAGGAAGCCCCACTTGATGCCCGCGGGGAAGCCCGCGCCGCCGCGGCCGCGCAGGTTGGCCGCCTTGACCTCTTCTTGGACCTTCTCGGGCGTCAAGCCCTCACGCAGCGTCTTGCGGAGCGCGCTGTAGCCGCCGTGGCGCTCGTAGCCGGCCAGCGTGTGCAGCTCGGGGTCTTCGAGGTGCGCGGTCAGGATCTTCAGGCCCGTGCTCATGCCGCACCTCCCTCGGTGGCGCGCTTGCGGAGCGCGTCAATCAGGGCGTCCGCGGAGGCGACGGTCTGCCCCTCGTGGTAGCGGATCGGCCACTCTGAGTCCTTGAGGTCGTTGACCTGAATGGCGGGCGCGGTGCCGCACGACGCGAGGCACTCGACCTCTTCGAGCGTGAACAGGCCGTCCGCCGTGGTGCCCTTGTTGCCCACGCCGAGCTTGGCCTTGAGGTGCTCGAGGATCTCGACGCCCCCGGTCAGCCAGCACGAGGTGTTGGTGCACACCTGCACGTGGAAGCGGCCCACGGGCTTGAGGTTGTACATCGTGTAGAACGACGCGACGTGCTGCACCTTGACCGGCGGCACGTCGAGCAGCTGCCCGACGTACTCCATGGCCTCGGGGGAGATCCAGCCGAACTCGGCCTGCGCCAAGTGGAGGACCGGCAGCAGGGCCGCCTGTCGATGGGGATAGCGCGCGACGATCGTTTCAAATCGCTGCATCGCTGTGGCGGAGAACGCCAGACTCGGTACGCTCATCGACTGCACCTGAGTGTGCTGGGGGCGGGTTTGGGCCGTCTGAGTAGTGGACTGACCCCCGCCGGTCAAGGAAAAAGCCGGATTGACCGATACCCCGAGAGATGCGCGGACGCTCAGATCGGCCGCATTTTCTGAGCTTGGAGCCTATGGAACGCAGACAACACCCCCGCACCCCCGCCATCCTCCGCATCACGTACGAATCCGCGGGCGTGCTGAAGACGGACTACGCCGAGAACATCTCGCGCGGCGGCCTCTTCATCTCGACGGACGAGCCGATGGCGGTCGGCACGCCGGTTCAGCTTGAGCTGAACTGCGTGGGTACGCGCATCAAGATCCCGGTTCAGGGGGTGGTGCGGTGGGCGGGCATGCGCTCGCCCGGGGACGACCTGCCGCCCGTGATGGGCCTGGGCGTGGAGCTCGACGAGCTCGAGGACCCGATCAAGCGCGCGCACCTTGAGGCGCTGGTGGACGCCGCGTTCGACCCTGCCGGCCTGGTGGACACCCGCGCGCAGTTCAAGATCCTGCTTGTCGATCCGAACGCGTACGCCCGCGAGATGTTCAGGAACGGCCTGCTCGCCCTGACGCGCGAGGCGCTCGAGGTCGAGGACGCTCTGCAGGTGTTCGAGGCCGAGGACGGGGTGTCGGCCATGGAGTTGTGCCGCGGCGTGCAGTTCGATCTGTTCATCGTCGAGCTGCGAACCCCCGAGATGGACGGCACCGAGGTCATTCGGCGCATTCGGCGCCAGTTCAGCCAGTCGACGCCCATCTTCGCCATGAGCCGGCCCTATCCGGGGGCGAAGGCCGAGGCGCTGACGGCGGGCGCGGACGTCTACCTGCCCAAGCCCGTGCAGCTCAAGCCGCTCTTCAACACGATGAAGATGCTGCTCAAGCTCGGGGACCGCGGCGCGCCCGCCTGAGGTCGACTCAGGGCGTGTTGCAGCGCACGCCGCGCAGCACGACGCGCCACTGACCTGCGGGCGCGCCGGGGCGCGCGTCGGGCAGGACAGCCACAACACCCGGCGCGAGCTCGTAGCCCCCCGTGTCGTCGTTCGTCTGGCCCTGCGTGACCGTCCAGAAGAACGGCGCGTCCGCCGGCGCGTCGACCGAGAACGACTTGCGCAGCGCCCAGACATTCACGCGGCCGTCCCCGCCCGTGCTGGCGGTCCAGAAGTCATAGCCGTTCTCGGCGCGCGTGCGGACGACGACTTGCTTGTTCAGGCCGCCGAAGCGCGCGTCGAGCGCCTGCCCCTGAATCAGCAGCGGCGTCCACTGGTAGCCGCCGCCGGGCGCCTTGATCCGAACGCGTGCCGCGCCCGTGCTCAGGAACTGCATGTGGGCGGTGTCGGCCAGGTCGTAGAACACGGGGTCCGCGGCGTCGTCCCCCTGCGCCTGCAGGTCGAGGGCGAGGTCAGGCAGCGGCGAGATCTGCAGACCGCCCGCGGCGGTGGCGAGCACGAGCTTGAAGCGCCACGCGCCCTCGGCGTTGCGGTAGGCCATGAGGATCTGGACGACGTCCGCGGAGACGCGGGTGATCGTCGCCCACGCCGCGCCCTCGGGCGGCAGGTCGTCGAGCGCGAGCACTTGGTCGGGGCCCTGTGAGACCTCGGGCAGCAGCCGCACGACCTTGCGGGGGCAGACCACGATGGCCGACAGGTTGACCCCGTCGTTCGAGACGACGCGGTCGGTCGCCAGCACGCGCTGACAGTCGGGGATCGTCTCAGGCGGCCGGCGCCGCAGCTCGGCGACGCGGCTCGGCGCGCCGGTGAAGACGGTGGTGAGGCCCGCGGCGTCACGGGCGACCAGCATGTTCCAGCTGCCCACGCGCAGGTATTGAATCGGGTCTCGGGCCGCGGAGAGGTCCCACGCGGGCTGGTTCTCGTTGGCGACGATCAGGTTGTCGAGCGGCCGCGGGACCTGCTGCACGCGGTTGGCGTTGTCGACGTAGAACGCGCGGTAGGCTGAGAGGCTGCCGTCGTCGTGCTCGAATGACAGGAAGTAGGTGTCGCGGTTGGGGACGTCCGCGACGCTCATGCCGATGATGGGCCGCGGCGGCGTAAAGACCTGCTCCCAGCGGGTCTCGGGGAGCTCGCAGCACTGGCCGTTGACGGGCTGACCGTCGCAGTCCTGGTCGATGTCGTCGCACTGCTCGAGCGTCGGCAGGCAGCCTGGAGGCACACTCGCGGGCGGGTTCAGGTTGTAGGGCTCAGCGTCGAAGACGCGCTGCACCACGGGCAGCGGCCTGATCTCCGGGTCGAACGGGTGACCGAACTCGAGCAGCGCCGCCGTCTCGCCACGCCGCACCACGGCGCGCACGTTGGACCACTCGGCGGGCCAGGCGTCGAAGGCGTCGACCGACCGCCACAGGGCGTCGACGCCCGGCAAGTAGAGGCGCAGACGGTCGACCTCGGGGTCATTCCGGTCGCGCGAGACGAGCACGAGCGGCTGGGTGCCGTTGTCGGGCGGGAACGGCGTCTGCGCGGCGACGTCGTAGCCGCCAACCGAGAAGGGCGTGAAGCTCTCCGCGCCGAAGACGGCGGTGACGGCTGCAGTGCGCGCCCCGCCGCGACGTTGCACGAAGAGGAGTCGGGTGTTGCTGCCGTTGCTCAGCAAGAAGCCGGGCTCAGACTTACAGACGAAGTTACCGAGCGGCGCGCCGGCGGCGTCGATATAGATGCACTGACCGGGCGCGCCGAAGCGCAGCACGGCGGCCTGGCCGATGCCGCCGAGGGCGTCGGGGCGGGCGCTGATGCCGGGGAGCACCACGGGCTCGGGCAGCGCGTCGGGCGAGGCGTCTGCGTTCAAGATCTGCCACGCCACCGGCCGCTCGGGATCGTTGCCCGGCGCCCGACCGACGACGAGCACCCGCCCGCCGACCTCGGTGAGCATGGGGCGCCCAGTGATGGGGAGCTCCAGCGGTGCTGCGCCTGGACGGTCGCCTTGGGCGATGCGGATGGGGGCGTCGTCGCCCTCGGCCCACGCCACCAGCGGGATCTCGGCCACGGTGAGCGCGGCGAGACCCGCGAGGTCCGCGACCGGGCCCGCCAGGTCGACGCCGTCGCCGGTAAACTGCAGGTCGCCCCGGAACGCGCGCAGGCGGATGCGGTCGCCGGCGCGCCACGCGACGTAGGTCGTCTCACCCGCGGTCGAAACGGCGACCTCGTTGTAGTCGGGCGCGGCGCCCAGAGGCGGCGCGGCGTCGGGCTGCGCGCCCCCCGCGGCGTCATCCCCAACAGTGGCGTCGATGGCTGCGTCGGCTCCGCCCGCGTCGGGGGGGAGCGCCGCGTCCGCGCCGCCGGCTGGCGCGTCGGGTTCAGCGCCGCCCGCGTCGGGGGGAGGCGCCGCGTCGACCACCGCGCCGCCCGCGGCGTCCAGGGTCGGGCCAGCGTCTCGGCGCTGCAGGGACTGCCCGCCACCGTCGTCTCCGCAGGCCGCGAGCGCGAGCGCGCCGAGCAGGGCGCCGCTGCGCAGGAATCCAAGGGAGTCTGTCTTCATAGGCCGCCTCTCCAACATCGGCGCAATGTAGGAGAGCGGGGGCGTTCGAGGCAGCACAAAAGCGTCGGGGCCTTGCTAGACAAGCACCACGAGCGCGCCGGAGACGCCTAGCGCGACGCCCGCGATGCGCCGTGGCGTGAGCGGCTCGGCCAGAAATGCGCGGGCGAGAATGAGCGTGAAGACCGTCGTCGTCTGGTTCAGCACGGCGGCGGTGCCGGCTGGGGCGTAGAAGAAGCCGCCGAGCCAGAGCAGGGCCGAGACCCAGCTCCCCAGAAAGGCCGCGGGCAGCAGCAAACGCCAGCGCGGGCTGGGGCGCAGGATGGCGAGCTCCGGTCGGAGCCGGGCGCTCGGCAGCACAAAGGCCAGCTGCCCGAGCGTGCCCGCGGCGAGCCGGACAAAGCTGACCTCGACGAGCAGCGTGTCGGGGTCCGCGCGAAACGCCGGCCGCGCGATGACGATCGCGAGCGCCATGATCAGGAGCGAGGTCGCGCCGAGCGCCGCGCCGAGCCACGGCGACGTCGACGCAGCCTCGTCCGTCGTCGCGGCGGGCGCCGACGCGCTGCCCGTCGACACGATGTACATGCCGGTCATGACCAGGAGGCCGCCGAGCGCCAGCGTCGGGGGCACAGGCTCGTCCAAGACGAGCGCCGCCATCACGATCACCGCGGGCGAGTACGTGCACTCGACGACGGCCAGGCGTGTCGGCCCGAGCAGGCGGAGCGCGCGAAAGAACATGTAGTCGGCGACCGTGATGCCCAAGAGCCCGCTCAGGATGAGCGCCCACCAGTGTTCGGGCGCGCGCGTCTCGGAGAGCCCGCCGCCGATGGCCAGGAGCGTCAGGCCCATGAGCGTCGTCGCGACCACGTTCTTGAACAAGTTCAGGCCGACCGCCGACACCCCCTCGGTGCGGCGGAAGAGGACGAGCGACAGCGACCACGCGAGGCCGCTCGTCAGCGCGCAGATCTCACCGAGCCAGGGGATGGGGGCGACCATGCGCCGCGCACCCTAGCCCAACTCGGTCGCGGACGCACCGCGGGTTCCACTTGCGGAACGCGCCCCGCCGCGCGAGCCTGCGCGCCCCGTCGTTGCTTGAGGTGTCACGTTGCGGCTCGTGGGCCCTCTGCTCTTGCTGGTCACTGCGCTCTGGGTCGCGGACGCGCTGCTGTCACGCGACCGCACCGTGGGCTGGGAGCGCAACACCGTGCGCAACGCCCTGAACCGCGTACACACCGCCAAGGATGCGCGCGTCGCCATCCTGGGCTCGAGCACGTCCGCGGACTGGCTGCCCAACGCGTTCGCCGCGCAGACCCTCGGCCGCAAGGCCGGTGAGATCGTCGACGCCCACCTGAACGGCTGCCACCAGCCCTGTACGTGGTCTGAAATCCAAGGCCTGCTCGCGCAGGGACGCCACTACGACGTCGCCTTCTTCGGGACGAACCTCTTTCAGCAATGTGAGTTCGTCTCCCCCAAGCGGCAGCTCCAAGACGAGATGCTGCTGCCCACGGCCTCGATCCCAGCGGCCTTCGCGCTGTATGCGCGCGCCGAGGACCCGCTGGGGTACGTCGCCCGCTTTCTGGGCGTGAAGCTCTCGGGGGTCTACGGCGACACGGGCTTCCTGCAGGACGAGTGGCGCAAGGCGACGCTCGGCGCCCCGAGCCCCACGGACGCGTGGCGCTGGGCCCGCGCGGTCCCGCCCCCCGAGGGCGGCACGCACGACTGCAGCTACGACGACGACGCGATCGCCTACAAGACGGCCGTGACCGGCGCGCTGCTCGACGACCTGCGCGCGCTCGCGGACGTGACCTACCTCATGCTCCTGCCCGATGACCTGCTCACGACGGGCACGCCCGCTCAGCTCGCCGCCTGGACGAAACACCGCGCGCTGCACGCCGCGCTGGCCGAGGCGCGGCCTTGGGTGCGCTTGGTGGACCTGTCAACCGGCCTGCCCGGCCTGCCCGGCGCGCGACGGCGTGAGGACTTTCGGGACGGGGTGCACGTGAGCCCGGCGGGCCTCAAGGCGCAGCAGTCCCTGTTCACGGCACGCATGCAGGCGCTCGGGGCGAAGCCGTGACCTTCACGACGCCGCAGTTCCTGCTCTTCTTTGTGCTGTTCGTGGCTGTGTACGCGTGGACACCCCGCGCCGCCCGCAAACGGGTGCTGCTCGCCGCGAGCTATCTGTTCTACGGCGCGTGGAGCGTCTGGTTCTTGAGCCTGCTGGTCGGCACGACGCTCTTCGATTGGCAGGTGGGCCGCTGGCTGGGCGAGACGACCGACGCCACGCGCCGCAAGCGGCTCATCACGGCGAGCATCGTGGCCAACCTGAGCGTGCTCGGGTTCTTCAAGTACGCGAACTTCTTCGTGGATTCGAGCACCGGGCTGCTGAGTCTGGTCGGCGTCGCCGTCGATCAGCACGTCCTCAACGTCGTCCTGCCCGTCGGCATCTCTTTCTATACGTTCCAGTCGATGAGCTACACGATAGACGTCTACCGGCGCGACCTGCCGCCGGCGAAGACGCTCGTCGACTTCGCGCTGTATGTGACGTTCTTCCCCCAGCTCGTCGCTGGCCCCATCGAGCGCGCCACCCACCTGCTGCCGCAGTGCGAGCGCGTCGGCACGGACGCTGATCCGGCGCTTGAGAGCGGCTTCGTCAACACCTGGGACGCGTGGGGGCTCATCGCGCTCGGCGCCTTCAAGAAGGTCGTGCTGGCCGACAACATCGCGCCGCTCGTGGAGTCTGCGTACGCCGATCCATCGACGACGCACGGCGCGGCGATGTGGCTCGGGACATACGCCTTCGCGGCCCAGATCTACTGCGACTTCTCGGGGTACTCCGACATCGCCGTGGGCGTGGGCCGCCTGCTGGGCTTCGACCTGATGCAGAACTTCCGCGCCCCCTATGCCGCAGACGGCCCGAGCGACTTCTGGCGCCGTTGGCACATCTCGCTGTCGGGGTGGCTGCGCGACTACCTCTACATCCCGCTCGGCGGGAATCGTTCGGGCGAGGGCCGCGCTCGGCTCAACATGCTCTGGACGATGCTGCTCGGCGGTCTGTGGCACGGCGCCGCGTGGAACTTTGTCCTGTGGGGCGCCTACCATGGCCTGTTGCTCATCGTCTTTCGCCCGGCGGCGCTCGAGCGCTTCGCGAACGCGCTGCCCGCGCAGCCCGTCGTGCGCCTCGTCCGCCGAATCGCGTTCTTTCACCTGACGTGCCTGGGCTGGGCCCTCTTTCGGGCCGAGTCGCTCGCGGACTGCAAGGCGGTCTTCGCGCGCTTGCTTTTCTTGGACGGCTGGGCAGGCGTTGACTGGCTGGCCGAGGTCGAGCGCTCCGGCGAGGGCGGCCGGCTCGCGCTCGTCTTCGGACTGGTCGTAGGCATCGTCGGCGTGCACCTCGCGCGGCGCGATGACCCGAGCGCGGCGGTCCGCGCGCTCGGGCGCTGGCCCATCGCCGCGCGCTGGGCGCTGGCGGCGGCGCTGCTCCTCGCGTGCGTGGTGTTTGCGCCCGAGAAGCCGCCGCCGTTTATCTACTTCCAGTTCTGAGCGGTCGGGGGCCGCTTGTCGGGGCCATAAGGAAATTCCTGATCTCTGTTTTCACGAGGGATTGGGGCAAGAAACTGGCTACATGATCAGCGGCGGCGGCTTACGCTAGGACGGATCGATGCCCGACTTAGAGACCGTGCGCGTGTACCTCGTCGACGACCACACCTTGGTTCGAGCCGGGCTTGAGCGCGTCCTGCAGGCGAGCCCCAGAATCACCGTCGTGGGCCAAGCCGGAGACGTAGACGGCGCGCTCGCGGAGATCGGCCCGCTCGCGCCCGACGTCGTGATCGTTGACATCGCCCTCGGTCGCCGCAGCGGGCTCGACCTGCTGACGTCCATGCGCGCCCAGGGGCTCAACGCCCGGTCGCTCGTGGTGACAATGCACGACACCCCGACCTACGCCGAGCGCGCGCTGCGCGCCGGCGCGCTCGGCTTCATCGGCAAGGACGCCCCCGTCGACGCGCTCCACGCGGCCGTGCTCAAGGTCGCCCGCGGCGAGCTCGCCGTGCCGGAGACGCTGGCTCAGGCGGTGATTGCGCGCTCGGGCGGCCTCGCCACAGAGGAGCTGAACCCGCTCGCCCTCCTCACGGACCGCGAGGTCGAGGTGCTGCGCCTGCTGGGCCTGGGCAAGACCACGCGAGACATCGCGGACACGCTTGGGATCTCTGCGAAGACCGTCGAGACGCACCGCGTGAACATCAAGAACAAGCTGGGGATCGATGGGCTCGGTGAGCTCATTCGATTCGCGGTGCACCACCTCGAAGATCCGGCCGAGCAGCGCTCGTGACCACGGACCGGCTCGACGCCGCGGAGTCCGCGGAGCGCGCCCAGCGCGAGCGCGCCCGCATCGCGGCGATCCTGCACGATGAGTTGCAGCAAACGCTCGCGGCGGCGCACCTGCACCTTTCCCTGCCCGACGGGGCCGCAGAAGCGCAGGTGCTCCTCAAGCAGGCGATCGCGGAGACGCGCGCCTTGTCGCACGAGCTCGCCGGTCCCCCCCCAGACGCGCCCCTGCTCACGCGGCTGCGCGCCTTGGCGAACCACTTCGAGGCGCGGTACCGCGTCCGGGTGGACACGGCGGAGCTGGTCGCCATCGACGGGGGAGCGATGACGGCCGAGGCGGTCTCAGCCGCCGCACAAGAGCTCCTCTACAATGCCGTGCGACATGCCGGGGGCGTTGGCCTCCGCCTCTCGAGCGCGACCGGCGACGGCTGGGCGGTGGTGTGGGTGAGAGACGCCGGTCCGGGCGCCCCCACCGGCTCCGTGAGCGCCGGCGGTCTGGGCCTGCGCGAGGTCAGGCGACGCCTCGAGGCGCTCGGGGGCTACGTCGACTTCGACTCTCGGTCGAGCGGGACAACCGTGAGCCTCTGCTTTCCTACCCGAGCGCCCGCGCAAGCCACGCCGCCACTTCGTTGAGCGGCGTGTCCCCCTGCACGACCTCGATCGGCAGCCCGTCCACGCTCCGCGCCAAGCGCCGTAGCGTGGCGTCGTCCGCGATCGCGAGGACGCGCGCCTTTGGACACGCGCGCCGGAGGCCATAGACCGCCATTTGAGCGTTGGGCGATACGCCCGAGAGCGCGATCAAGCTGACCCACAAGGTCTGCGCGTCGTGGCGCATGACCCAGGCCCAAGCGTCGCCGGCTGTGCCAAACACGCTCACGTCGAGTCCGCGCGCCCTGAGCATGAGCCGCACGGGCTCGATGACCTCTGGATCGGCACCGATGAGGAGCAAGCGCGGCTCGTCTGGACCCAGCGGGACGCGCTCGATGGCCTCTGACGGACGTTCGACGGGCGGGGGCGGGGCGGCCTTGAGCCACAATGCGAGCGTCAGCGCGTCGGGCGCGCTCACGCCGTGAAACGTGACACCGCCCGCGCGCAGCTCCGCTGCGGCAGACCGCGCCGCGCCGCCGGGCCGCCCGCTCCAGCCCTCGGCCAGCTCGGCGACGAGCGCTTCTGCGCGGCGGTCTGATGCGCTCGTCCGTGGGGCCGTTACGCGAACAGTGACGGTGTCGAGGCCGTCGAGCGCCTCCCCGAGCGCCTCGGCGGCGATGAGCCCGGGGCGGTCGACTTGCGCGTCGAGGCGCAGATGGTCGACGCCGAGCCGCCGGCTGACCTCGCCCAAGAGAGTGCCGAGCCCCGCGGCGATGGCCTCGGGCTCGGCAAACGCGACGAGCCCGCGGGCGTCACCGGTAAGCGCCGTGTGAATCCGCACACCTGCGTCGCGTTCTGCGCCGCGCGCGGCCTTGAGAAGCGCGCTCGTCAGATCGACAGCGCTCAAGGGCTGCGCGACGGCCGTCGACAGGCGCATGAGACGCTGCGTGACCTCGACGGCGTCGCGGATACGCTCAGTGACGCGAGACGCGCGAGCGTCGCCGGTGTCCGAGGCGTCGTGGGTGAGGAGCGTCGCCTCGCTCTCAGCGCGCGCCACGACGCGCCCGACTTCGGCCGCGAGCGCGTTCACAGCATGGGCGACGCTCGCCGCGCGCAGGCGCTCCGCCTCGCCGCGCAGTACATATGCGGAACGCGCCTCTTCCCACTGCAGGCGGAGCGCGCGCCAAGTCAGCGCGAGGAACGGCAAGGTGGTCCAGGGCGCCCAGACGAGCGCGAGGTCGCTGCTGAAAAGGCCAGGCATCCACGTGTAGACGAACATGGAGACCCCGGCACAGGCGAGGGCGGCGACCAGCCACCACAAGCTCCGCCGGACGCGCCCTGGGGGGGCGCGACGCAGGCCGCGGGTCAACAAGACGCCCATCCATGCGACACAGACGAGCATCTGAGTGCCGTGGGCGAGATAGAGCGGCGACACCGCCCAATGCCACGTCGGCCCTTCGTGCCGCGCGAAGTGAACGAGAAAGGCCTGCACCTCGTCGTCGAATGTGCCGATGAGGGTGAACGCGACGCCCGGGACCCCCAAGAGGAGCCAGCGCGGCGACGGTGGGCGCCGAGGTCCGACCGCGTTCCAGACGAAGAGCATGAACGCAGGCGCGGCGAAGCTGCTCAGCACCGGCGAGATGAAGAGCACCCAGGGGTGCGCGTCGACCAAGAGCGGGCGAATGCCCGTCCAGAAGGTCGTCCAGGCCATGCCGACACAGGCGATCGAGAAGTAGACCGACGCTGGGAGTTGGGCCCGGAACGTCGCGAAGCCAAGCGTACCCAAGAAGAGGTGAGAAGCCGCCAGGGTCGTGATGCTGACCGCGGTCGCGACCTCGCCGGGGGACGCCACGCTGCCCCAGATCAGCGCTGAATGCGCAGCACGAAGGTCGGCGACAGCGCGCCGATCGCCCTGCGGATGGTGCGCTTGACGACCAAGTACGGGAAGTAGCCGTAGACCTCGGCGTCGGGCGCGAGGCGCGCGATGTCGGCGGCGTCAAAGAAGTGCAGGTGGTCCTTGCGCTGGATGCGCTGCGGCGTAAAGCCGAAGACCGCGATGACGCGAAAGAGCCACGCGTAGCTGTTGGGCGTTGTGAGCACGAGCACGCCGCCCGGCCGCGTGACGCGGCGCAGCTCGCTCAGGGAGAAGCTGGGGTCGCGCAGATGCTCGATCACCTCGGAGCACCAGACCAAGTCAAACTCAGCGTCCGCGAAGGGCAGGCGCTCGTCCGCGTTGACGACCTGGCACTCGGAGAAGAGCTGCTCGACGTCGATGGAAGTGACCGTATAGCCCTGCGCGGTGAGCCAGCGCGTCTGGTGGCCGGCGCGCGCGCCGACGTCCAGCGCGCGCCGCGCCTCGCCCGGCGGGACCGCAGGCACGAGCCGCAGGGCGATCTGCTTGCCCTCGGTCGTCTCGGCCACGCTGCCCTGCCCCAGATCGATGGGGACGCGCTTCAGGAGTCCAATCAGGGCTTCGAGCGCCATCTCAGGCCTTCTCCGCAGTGCGGCCCGCGCCCTCGATGCGCGTGCGGACGTGGTAGGCGCGCTTGCCCTGCGCCTCGTGGTAGGTGCGCGCGAGCAGGTCGGCGACGAGGCCGAGCGAGACGAGCTGCACGCCGACCATGATGAGCAGCGCGCCCAGGAGCAGAAGCGGCCGGTCGGCCAGGGGCGAGCCGAAGACCAAGCGCTCGAACGCGAGCCACGCGCAGATCGCGAAGCCAACGCCACCCGCGAGCAAGCCGCCGAGGCCGAAGACCTGCATCGGCTTGACGAGGTACTGCTGCATGAACCGCACGGTGATGAGGTCGAGCACCACACGCAGAGTGCGACCGATGCCGTACTTGGTCGTCCCGAAGACCCGGGCGCGGTGGTTGACCTTCAGCTCGACGAGGCGCACGCCGGTCCAGTTGGCGATCGCGGGGATGAAGCGGTGCATCTCGCCGTAGAGGCGCAAGGACTTCGCGACCTCGGCCTCCATCGCCTTGAGCGTGCAGCCGTAGTCGTGCAGCCGCACGCCGGTCACCCGCCCAATGATCCAGTTGGCCACCATCGACGGCAGGCGGCGGTTGATGAAGGTGTCCTTGCGGTCCGCCCGCCAGCCCGCGACCAGATCGTACCCCCCGTCGAGCTGCGCGAGCATCGCGGGGATGTCCTTGGGGTCGTTCTGTAGGTCCGCGTCCATAAGAACCACGCGCCGCCCGCGCGCCGCGTCGATGCCCGCCTGCAGCGCGGCCGTCTGCCCGAAGTTGCGCCGAAATCGAACGACGTGGAGCGCGGGGTCCGTCCCAGCCGCGGCCTTGAGGACCTCGAAGCTGCGGTCGCGCGAGCCGTCGTCGACGAGCACGAGCTCGTAAGTCAGGCCGGTGCCCGCGAGGGCCGCGTGCAGCTCCTCGAGCAGGCGCGGCAGGCTCTCCTCTTCGTTGTAGACAGGAATGACGACGGACAGGTCCATAGGGGCGCGCACGCTACCCGCTTCATTCGCTTGACACAACGCAACGGTGTCGCGGCCAATCCGCGCGATGATGGAACCGCTCCGCAGAGACCTGAGGCCCACTGTCGAGGGGGCCGCGCTGCTGCTCCTGCTCGGGCTGACGCTCGCGCTGCGCTGGCCCGCGCTCGGGACCGAGGGTTTTCATAATCAGGACGCCGCGGGCATTGCCTATAACGCCGACCTGCTCCGGCACGGCCTGATGCCGCTGCGCGACAGCGTCGAGACGAAGGCGCCGGGGTCGTTCTTCGCGGCGTGGGGGGTCTGGGCGGCCTGTGGGCGGTCGCTCAGCGCGCTGGTCTGGGCGGGGGCGGCGCTCGCCTGGCTCTCGGCGCTGGCGCTGCACGGCGCGGCGCGCAGCCTGTGGGGTCCACGGGCGGGCCTCGTCGCGGCCACGCTCTACACGTTGGCCTCGCCCGTCCCCGACAGCATGGACTTCAACTACCAGACGTGGATGGCGCTCCCTTGGGCGGCCTCGATGTGGGCGTTCGTCAGCGCGCTCAAGCACGGCTCGACCGGACGGTATGTGCTGGCGGGCGCGCTCGTGGTCCTGGCCGCGCAAGTCAAGCACCAGTGCGCGGCGCTCGGGCCGGTCTACGCGGCGATCGCCTTCGCGTGGCCTTGGCTGCGGCCGCCCGAGGGCTTCACGCCCGGGCCGCGCGCGCGCGGGGTGCTCGGCCTCGCCGCGGGCGCCGTGCTCGGGTTCGTGCCCCTCGCGGCTTGGTACGCCGCGCACGACGGCCTAGGCGACTTCTTCGGGACGTTCTTCCTGTCCGAGGGCGGCTGGAAGTACGCGCGCAGCCCGCTGGACCTGACGGAGAAGCTCGTTCGGCTCGGAGACGGCGTGCTCGGCCTCTGGGAGTATCTCGCGTTGCCGAGCGTGCTCGCGCTCAGCGCGCTCTGGGGCTGGGCGCGGCGACCGACACGACCGGGGGCCGTCGGCGCGCTGCTGCTCGGTGTGTTCGCGGCGGGCTTCTTGGCTGCGGCTGTGGGCTTTCGGTTCTACAAGTCGTACTACCTGCACGTCTTGCCCGCGCTCGCGCTGGCCGCGGCTGCGCCGGGCGGCCTCGTCGACCTCGCCCTGCGCCGCGAGACTTGGAGCTTACCCGCGGGGGGGCGCACGCGGGCGCTCTGGCTGGGCTTCAGGCTCATGCTGGCGACGGTCGTAGGCCTGGCCGCGGCGAATGACATCGCGAACTTGGGCGAAATCCGGGGTCAGCGGCGGGTGGCCCGCGACCTTGACGCCCAGCGGGTCGCCAAGGTCATCGCCGCCCACAGCGCGCCGGATGATCGCATCTGGGTCTGGGGCCGCTGGGCGTGGCCCGTGTACTACCACGCAGACCGCCGCGCGGCGTCTCGGCACTACAAGGTCATGAACGTTCTCACGACGCCGCTCACGAATACTTGGCGGCGCGAGGGCGACCCCGAGCGCTTCGTCGAGGAAGGCCCGTGGCGGGAGATTCTGGACGAGGTGCAGGCCGCGCGCCCCGCCTTCATCGTGGTCGCGCCGAATGAGGACAAGCGCGCGTTCAAGGCCTTCAACGACTGGCTCGCAGCCGACTTCAGGGTCGTGCCCGTCGCGAAGGCCACGACGCTCACGCTCTTCGCCCGAAACGACATCCCGCTCCCCGCGCCCGTGAAGAAAACGAAATCTCGGTGACTCACACCGACCTGCCGTAAAACCGAAATGTCGGTCAGCCCGACACGCCGCTGACCCTCTGAAACCGGCTTTTCGGTGTTGGCACGCCCTATGCTCAAGAGGTCTGCGTCCGCCCAGAGGCGGCCTCACCCAGGAGCACACCATGTTGAGCATTGGCGACAAGTTCCCCGACTACAGCCTGCAGGCCTGCGTCAGCCTCGAGAAGGGCAAGGAGTTCGCGACGCTGAGCGGCGCGTCGCACCCCGGCAAGTGGCGCGTGGTCTTCTTCTGGCCGATGGACTTCACGTTCATCTGCCCGACCGAGATCGCGGAGTTCGGCAAGAAGAACGGCGAGTTCGCCGACCGCGATGCCCAACTCCTCGGCGCGAGCACGGACTCGCACTTCGTGCACCTCGCCTGGCGGCGCGACCACGCCGACCTGCGCGACCTGCCGTTCCCCATGCTCGCCGACACTAAACGCGAGCTCTCGAGCGCGCTCGGTATCCTGCACAAGGATGAAGGCGTAGCCCTGCGCGCGACCTTCATCGTCGACCCCGAGGGCATCATCCGCTGGGTCAGCGTGAACGACCTGAGCGTGGGCCGGAGCGTGCCCGAGGTCCTGCGCGTGCTGGACGCCCTGCAGACGGACGAGCTCTGCCCCTGCAACTGGGAGAAAGGCAAGCCGACCCTATGAGCACCGAATTCGAAGCCCTGCGCGAGCGCCTGCCGGACGCCGCGCGCGACCTGAAGCTGAACCTGAGCGCTGTCTTGGGCGATGGCAGCCTGCCGCCCGAAGCGCGCTGGGGGGTCGCCTGCGCGTCAGCGTTCGCGACCCGCGACGCCGGTTTGATGCAGGCGGTCGTGGCGGGGGCGCGCGAGGCGGGGGTGAGCGACGCCACCGTCGACGACGCCCGCGCCGCCGCCGCTCTGATGGCCATGAACAACGTCTACTACCGCTTTCGGCACTTCATGAAGGCCGGTGACCGCCCCGCTTACGGCGACAAGCCCGCGCGCCTCCGCATGCAGCGCATCGGCAAGCCCGCCGGCGACAAGGCCATCTTCGAGCTCATGTGCTTGGCGGTCAGCGCCATCGGCGGCTGCGAGCTGTGCGTGCAGAGCCACGAGCACGTGGTGCTGCACGCCGGCATGACCGACGACCAGGTCCACGACGCGGTCCGCATCGCCGCGACGCTCAACGGTGTCGCGACGGCGCGCGCCCTCAGCGCGTGAGCCTCACGCCCCGTAGTAGGGTCGCAGCATGAAGTAGCAGACCGGTCCGGTGACGGCGACGTACAGCCACAGCGGGAAGACCCACCGCGCCAGCTTGCGGTGGTCGTCGAAGCGGTTCGTCCACGCGGCGATGAACGTGAAGAGAATGAACGGGAAGCTCACTGCCGCCGCGACGATGTGCGTGATGAGGAGCGCGAAGTAGACCGTCCGCGAGAGGCCCTCGCCGCCGTAGCGGGTCGGGTCGTTCGTCATGTGGTAGGCGACGTAGGACAGCAGGAAGAGCACCGAGAGGCCCATCGCGACGAGCATCGCTTTGCGGTGGGCCTCGACGCGCCCCGCCTTGATCAGGGCGACCGCGACGATCAGGACCACGGCCCCCGCGGCGTTGATCGCGGCGTGAATCGGCGGCAGGAAGTCGGTCGACACCCCCTCGGGCAGCGGCAGGCGGATCTTCTGCATCGCGGCGACGAGGAGCAGGACAACCGCGGATACGGCCCACGCGACACGCTTGAGCGTCGCGGCCAGGGCCTCATTCGCAGGACGGGCGAGCCACTCGGCGCGCTCGGGGCTAGGTGCGTTCATCGGGCACTCTCTCGGTTGAAGACGGCGGCATCTTAGACGCTCGGGCGAGCGCGCGCGATGCATCTGGCGCCCGTGACCCGGTCGCGACGGCCTGATAGAGTCCGCCGCCATGTCGACCCCACGCCTCGCGCTCGCGCCCCTGCTCGCGCTCATGCCTTTGTCCGCTGCGGCCCAGACGCCGCTTGACCCCCGCACTGTCGGCCTCGCCGGCGCCGTGCGCGGCGACCCGGTCGCCAACAGCGCCCTCTTCGCGAATCCCGCGGGCATGGCGCGCACGTATGTCTACTCGGCTCAGGCCGCCTACCAGCGGCAAGGCCCCGCCGACACGAATACCTTCGGCGCGAGCATCGTCGACTCCAAGACCCAGCGCTCGCTGGCGATGGGCGTCGCCTACGCGTACACCTTCGCGGACGCCGGCGCGCCCATCGACCTTGAGACCCACGACGCTCGCCTCGCGTTCGGGCACGCGCTCATCCCCAACCAAGCGTTCCTGGGCATGGGCCTGCGCTACCTGCGCTTCGACCGCCCCGGCGGCGCGGCCGATGCGAGCGAGTTCACGATGGACGCGGGCGCGGTGGTGAGCCTCGCCCCCACGATTCACATCGGCGTCAACGGCGAGAACCTGCTCAAGACGGGCGAGCCCTCGGCTCCCCGGCGCGTCGGTGGCGGGATCGCGTACACCTCGGACTTCGTCGTCGTCGACGTCGACGCCTTCGCCGAGTGGAGCAAGCCGACCGCGACGGGCGGGGTCGAGGCCGCGCCCGTCGTGAGCGCGGGCCTCGAGCTCTTCTTGGCGCAGGCCATCCCCCTGCGCCTCGGCGTCGAGCACAGCCGCGCCGTGGACGAGACGACCCTGACCGGCGGGCTGGGCTTCTCGACCGCGAGCGAGGCGTCGACGGGCTCGCAGGTCAACGTGGCCTTCCGCAAGTCTCTGGACATCGACCCCGCCTTCGCCTTCGTCGCGGGGTTTACTCTGTTTTTGTGACCCGGGGCTTGGCCGCGCTCGGTGTGCGACGGCCGGGCATCGAGACGGTCGCGCGCGGGGAGGGCGGGGGCGGGGGCGGCTCGGGCTCTGCGACCTCGCCGAAGAGCTCGCGCAGCTTGCGCTGAATGTCGGTGGGGGCGGCCGCGACGACACGCGCCCAGCGCGCAGGATCGCCCTTGCCCGTGCGCGGCGCCACCAACAGCGGCCGCAGGATGCGGTACGGCTCCGGCTTGCCCGGCGCCAACTCAAGCGCGCGCACCAGACGCTCGACGGCCTGGAGCGCGTAGACCTCGCCCGACTGGCCGGCGAGCTCGCTCGCCATCGCGAAGACGCGCCCGAGGCGATAGTTCGCGTAGTAGGCCGACCAGACCCAGGCCTCGTCGTCCACGGCGGGCTGTCGGGCTGCGAGTTCGAAGAAGCCCGCGTATTTCTTAAGGAATCGCGCGAGAACATCGCGCGCCGCGCGCTCGCGCCGACGCTCCCGCAGGCGGTCCATGCGGTCGATGACACAGCGCAGGAGCCACGCCAGCTCCGCGGTGCGCGAGGCGATGTCCCGCGGGTCGCCCTCGGCGAGCGCCCGCTCCAAGAAGGGCCGCGCGCGCTCAAGGTCACCGAGCCGGCCAAAGATGCGCCCGAGGGCGCCCCGGAGCTCGGGAGTGGCGCGGCTGCCCGACTGCTTGAGCACGCGCAAGCACGTATCGGCCGCGGCCCGCGCGTCCTCGGGGTAGTTCAGCTTGACGAGCAGCTCCGCGGCGCTCGCGTAGATCTTGGCGGGCACAGGCAAGCCGGCGCGCTCGAGCGCGCGCAAGACCCGGAACGCCCCCAGCGCGTCGTCGCCCTCGCTCACGCGGTAGCTCTCGAGGTCGTTGAGCGGCAGGCGCACCCAGGTAAAGGGCTCGAGCCGCTCGAGCTGCCGCACGAAGCGCTCTTGGACCTCTTCGAGCAGGCGCAGGATCGCCGGCTGCTCATCGGGGAAGTGGTTCTCGAGCATGGCGGTCAGGTCGAAGCGGTCGCGTCGCAGCTTCGCGACCTCGCGGCCGAGCGCCTCGACGTAGCGCTCGAGATCGCCATACGTGTTGCCCGCGATGACGTCGACCTTGTGGTTCTGCCAGTAGCGCGCGAGCAGGTGGTTCGGCTCTCGCATGAGCGCCCACACGCCCCCGCCGACGGCCTGCTTGCGGAGGACCGCGTTGAAGATCAGCAGGAAGTTCGGGTCCGACAGCCCGAAGCCGTAGAAGAAGAACGCGCGCGACAAGAAGAGGCTCTGCAGCAGCGCCACCATCGCGGGCCGGCGGGCTTCGTAGGCCATGTAGTCGTCGCGCGTGAGCACGATCGTGTCGCCCAAGAGCAGGTCGCCGTGCATCTTCACGACCACGCGGCAGCCGTCATTCGCCGCGAGGGCGGGCGCGACCTCGTCCTCCTCGACCACCAGCCGATAGGGCTCGTCGAGCGCCTGCAGCGTCGCCTCCACCAGCCCGTCGTAGTTGGTCGTCACGATGACCGGAAATGGCTGGGAGATCAGCGCCCGGTGAAAGTCCGTGACCTTGTCGGCCAGCGCGTCGACGGACGGCAGCAGCGCCGCCAGCTCGCTCTCGAGACGCTCTCGCCCGTGCGCCTGCACGAAGAGCTCCGCCCGGTCGAGCGCGTCGAGGCTGTCCCATCCGCTCGTGTCCGGGATCTGGGGTTTGAGCGTGTCGAGCAGCGCCCCCCAGTCGAGCCCAGTGACGCCGTGCGAGAAACCGGCGCCGACGAACAGGACAGCGCGCCCTTCGGCGACGGCCTGCACGAGCGCGTTGGAGAGGGAGCCGATGCGTGACATCGACCGTCGATGCTAGCTCGTTTCGAGCGAAACGCGAGTTTCCCCGCGGGACGTTACTGCGCGACCGCGCGAATGCGCGCGGCGTCGCAGGCGAGGTCGAAGACAGAGACGGCGCGCGCGGCCCACTCCGTGACGGCGAGGTGGCGCCCGTCCGCGCTCGCGGCGGCCGACCAGGGGTTGCTGCCCTCGTCGAGCGCGAACGTGGCCGCGCGCTCACCCGCGGCGTCTAGGGCGTAGACGGCGTTGTCGCCGGACGCGACGACGTAGAGCGTCTCGTCGACGGCGAGCAGGTCGTTCGGGAACTCGCCCACGTCTTGAGCGAAGAGCTGGGCGCGGACGTCGGGGCACGCGCCCGCCTCGGCGGCCGCGACGCGGTCGAGGTCCGCGAGCGGCACGCGCACGACCGCTTTCGCCAGCCCGAGCAGGACATAGAGGTGGTCGCCCAGGACGCGAGGCGCCGTCGGGCCCTCGGTGTCCATCGCCGACACGCCGAGGTCCACAGCGCAGGGCCGCACGGCGTCTGCCGCGGGGTCGACGATGTGCAGCGTGTCGGCGTTGAAGTCCGTCACGTACAGGTGGCGCGGCCCGGCGGTGATCGCGCCGGTCGTCAGCCGCGGCGCCGCGTCGCCATACAGCAGCGGGTTCGACGCCCCGCGGACGAGCGCGCCCGCGGCGAGGTCCGCGACGAAGAGTGCGTTCGACGTCGCGGACGTCATGTAGGCTCGGCCATCGAAGACCGCCAGATCGAGCGGCGCGCCCAGGTGCGCGTCGTCGGCGCTCGGCGCGAGCTCGATGTGGCGCGCCGGTCCCGCGGCGGTGCTCAGGGCGTCGAGCGGTGTGAGGTCGAGGCCGCCCGGCCCGCCGCTCGTCGAGTCCCCGGAGTCAAAGTCGTAGGCGATTGGCCCTGTGCTCAGCACGACGAGCGTGTCCCCGTGAACGACGACCTTCTGCGGGTTGGGCTGCGTCGTCGGGAGCTGGTTGACCACAGCGCCGCTGGTGGGCTGGATCACGGTGACGGAGCCTTGGAGCGGCGCATACGTCATCGGATCGAGGTTCGTGTTCGTGACCGCGAGGAGCGCGCCGGCGAAGGCGACGCCCTGCGGGTTGCTCAACGCGCCGGACGGCGCGCTCGGCGGTGAGACCGGCGCGCACGCAGCAGGTGCGGCGTCGGACTGCGCGCCGCCCGCCGAGGCGTCCGCCTGCGCCTGCTCATCCTCGCACGCCACGAGCACTAGACACACAGAAGCACCGAGAATCATTACGATTTGTGCAATCCTCATCGCATTCACTCCTTTCGCAGATAGAGCGTCCAGAGTCGGCCCGGCAGCGGCTGCTGCACGGCGTCGACCGCGTCGCGCACGTTCGTCACGTTGTTGATCTCTGCCCCGACGAGAAGCCCGCCGGGCAGCGGGCCCTGCACACCGAGCCCAAAGAGGCGCTGCGCGGGCAGGCGGGCGTGCCCGTAGACGTCGGTCGTCACCTCGCCTCGGACGTCCGCGGAGGCCCAGAGCTGCGCGTCTTGCGCGTGCAGCGCGACGCGCGCACCCAAGCGCTGAGCGGGTCGATACGGCAGCGGGGCGTGTGGCGCGTGGGCGAAGCGCGCGTCGAGCAGCGTCCACTGGGCCTGCGCCGACACCGACCCCACGCGCGCGGCCCCCGCGGCCTCGAGCCCGCGGGCCCGCGCGGCGTAGTCATCGCGCGCCTCGATCTGCAGCGCCTGAACGGGCACGAACAGAATGAGGCGCTCGAAGCGCTGCTCGAAGGCCGTGAGCTCGAGCGACCAGTCGCGCCGCGCGAGCCCCAGCCCCACGTCCCACGCCCAGCCGTCCTCGGGTCGCAGCGTCGGCTGCCCGCGCACGCCCGGCGACTCGAAGTAGAGCTCGTCGAAGCTCGGATCGCGGAACGCCCGACCCACATTGGCCCGCAGCGAGAGCCCGCCGAGCGGGAGCATCGCCAGCGCGCCCGCGCGCGGGACGACCACGGGGTCTCGGCGGTCGTCGTCGTCGAGCCGCAGCGCGCCGCTCAGGTGGAGTCGACCGGGCCACGCGGCCCACTGCTCGAGCGCGGTCACGGCGAGCCCCAGCCGACGCCCGTCGACGCCCTGACCGAAGAGGCCGCCGTGGAGCCGCGTCTCCGCTTCGTCGTGCCGCAGATCAACGACCATCGAGGGCGCGTGCGCGGCGTCGCCCGCGTAGGTCGCGGCGAGCCGGCCCCCGAGCGCCCGCTCGTCGGTGATGTAGCGCCGCGCGGCCCCGGCGCGCTTCGGCTCGGGGTCTTTGTAGGTGACGCGCTCGCTGCGCGCCCACACCGCGCTCTCGAGGCGGAGCGCGGGGTGCAGCGCCCGTCCGGCGTCTGCGGCGAGCGCGACCTGGGCGCGTCGGCGCGTCGATCGGGCGGCGGTGTTCTCGAACTGCTCGAAGCCCGGCTCGCCCCGGTCAAGATCAAAGCCCTCGGCCAGCCCGACCACCGACGCGCCGCGCCCCAGCCGAAGCCGCCCGCGCGCCAAGGCGTGGACCTCGGCGTGGTCGGCGTTCTGGCGAACGCGGTTGTCGCCGTGGACGTCTTGGAAGGCGAAGCCGCCCGCCCCGCGGCTCCCGCCGCCGAGGGCGAGGAGCTCGAAGCGCTCGCCCCCATGGCTCAGCGCGGCGTCCGCGCCCGCCGCGTCGAGCTGCCCAAGGCGCAGGCCGCCTGACCAGCGCGTCCCCCGCTCAGCCGTGGGGGTCACGACGCGCAGCACCCCGCCGAGCGCGCCCCCGCCGTACTGAGCGCTCGCGGGGCCCCGCAAGAGCTCCAGGTGCCCCACATAGGCCGCGGGCAGGGTCGACAGGTCAAAGGCGCCGCCGCGCGCGCTGTTCAAGGGCACGCCATCGAGCACGACGAGGACCTGCTGGCCGTTCGCGCCGCGGATGAGCAGCTCCTCGCGCCCACCGGGGGCGCCCGCGCGGCGCACGCCTGCGCCGGGCGAGGCCTGCAGCAGGTCAGACAGGCGCGCCTGAGCGCCGGGCACCTCGCGCGGGTCGACGCGCGCCGAGGCACCCGTGGGGTCCCGCAGCGCGGCCTCACCCTCGGGGGTGGCGGGCGGACGCACCTCGACGACCTGCTCGTCGTCGGGCGCGGCCTGAGGCGTCGCCTCGGCGTGGCCGGCTGCAAGCAAGGCGAGGCCCGCCGCGAGGGCGAGCGCGGTCGTGTCGACAAAGCGCTTCATCCTCCCCCTCTTTCCTCGAAGAGTGGCGGCCAATCGGGGCTCGGGGCAGGTTTCCTGGCTTGGGGCTGCGTGCGCCTCCGGTGCGGCCTTCCCGGGGAGAACCCAGTGGCCCAAACTGCACCTTCGGCTCACCCCTGACAGTGGCGGGACCGCGCCGGACTCTCACCGGCTTCCCTTTTACCTGGTCGCGCGAACGACCAGCACCTCGAGCGTGATGGCGGACGAGGTAGCACGCCCCCCGGGGCCAAGCAAGCGCGTCCCTCTAGGGCGTGGGCGCCCCACGCGCGGCCATCGCCACCGCGAGCCCGATAATGCCCAGCAGCGCGAGCGCACCGACGATGGCCGCGGGCAGCCACGCGGGGCGCGCGGCCGAGGCCGGCCGGGTCGCCTGCGCGGTCGTCAGCGACCGGTAGTGCCCGGGGCGGTCGTCCACGATCGCGGCGTCGCTCGTCGGCGCTGGGCCGTTGCGGGCCGGCGCGCGCGGCGCGACCGGGACGACAGCTCGCGGCGCCCAGGCAGCCCCCGGGGCGGCCACGGGCGGCGGCGGGGGCGGCGTGGGGGTCGGCGCAGCGCTGAGGGGGGAAGGAATCAGGCTCGGGCGGCCGAGCTGAGCGGGCGGTATCGGCACGCCAGGCGGCAGAACGCCGGGCACGGGGAGCGCGTGCGGCCGCGGGGTCGGCTGGTCGACCACGAAGGCGTCGACGGGGACCACCGGGGGGGGCGCGATCGCCGCCTCGAGGGCCTCGCGCATCTGGTCCGCACTGGAGAACCGGAGCTGCGGCTCTTTCTCAAGCGATCGCAGCACCACCTCGTGCAGTGCGCGGCTCACGCCCGGCACGCGCTCGACGAGCGGCGCGGGCGGCTCCTTGATGTGCTTGACCACGACCGAGAAGGGCGTGTCACCCACGAAGGGCGGCGCGCCGCTGAGCATCTCGTAGGCGACCACACCGAGCGAGTACAGGTCCGTCGTCGGCCCGGGGACCGCGTGCCCCTGCGCCTGCTCGGGCGCCATGTACTCGGGCGTACCAAACACAAGGCCCGTGCGCGTCAGGTGCTCGCCGCTCCGCTCCTCCTTCACGATGCCGAAGTCCATGATCGTCGTGTGCAGGTCGGCGCCGAGCATGATGTTGCCGGGCTTGATGTCCCTGTGAATCAGCCCGCGGCTGTGGGCGTGCGCGAGCCCCCGGCAGGCCTGAACGAGCACCTGCATCGCCTCTGCGGGGCTGAACCGCCCGGTCCCGCTCGCGCGCTTCGCGTCAAGCAGCTCCGCGAGGGTGCGCCCGTCGAGGAACTTCATCACGAAGTAGTGGAAGTTCTTGAACTGCCCGATCGCATAGACCGGGACCACGTTCGGGTGGTCGAGCGAGGCCATCGCCCGCGCCTCTTTCTTGAAGCGCTGGATGACCTCCTCGTCTGTGTTGAAGTGCTCCGGCAGCACCTTGATGGCCACGTGTCGGCCCAGCGACAAGTCGTGTCCCCGATAGACCACGCCCATGCCGCCGCGGCCGATCTCCTCGTTCACCTGGTACTTGCCCTCGAAGACCGTCCCCGCCGCGACGGGCGTGACGTAGGCGAGCGCCTCGTCGTCTAGGTCATAGATGATCGCCGCCCCGCAGCGCGCGCAGAACCGGCTCCCATCGGGGTTCGAGAGCGCGCACTGGCTGCAGGTCTTCATCGGGCGTCGAATATACGGGCACGCCGCCGCGCCACGCAACGCGGCGCGGGTCGGTTGCGTCCTCTTCGGCGCTCCGCTATCGGTGCGTCGAACCCTCTCACGCGACCGGAGTCTCTCAGTGCGGCGCCTTGCCTTTCCGTTGACCATCCTGTTCGCGGCGGCCGGCGTGCTCGTCTCGCTCGAGCTCGTCGGCGTTCATGTGCGCGCCCGCTTCGGGGGCGGCGGAGACACTGGCCTCTGCGCTGCCGCTGCGGGCTTCTCCTGCGAGGCGACCTCGCGTAGCGCGTTCAGCGAGGTCGCGGGGCTGCCGATCGCCGTCCTCGGCGCCGGCTTCTACGCCGCGCTCTTGGTGTTACTGCCTCTGCACCGCCTCAAGGCGGCCGCGTTCCCCGCGGTCCCCGGCGTGCTCACCCTCGCGAGCCTCGGCGCGGTCGCCTACTCGGTCGCCCTCTTCGCCGCGTCCGTGTTCATCATCGGCAAGGCGTGCCCCTTTTGCATGGTCCTGTACGTGCTGAACTTCGGCTTGGCCGGGGTAGCGCTGTGGGGCCACCCTCAGGGGCCGCGCGCCGCGCTGCGCGAGGTGCCGGGGCTTTGGCGCCGCTTCGAACTCTGGGTCTTCGCCGTGCTTGTCGCGCTGGGGACCATCGGCTTCCAAGGGGTCTACGCCCAGCAGAGCCACGCGGCGGCCAAGGCGCACGCGGCCGCGCAAGCGGACCCCACGCAGCCCGAGGCCGCGGCGCCAGTCACGCTCGACCTCTCGGGCGCGCCGAGCAAGGGGCCCGCGGACGCACCTGTGACGATCGTGGAGTTCAGCGACTTTCAGTGTCCCTTCTGCCGCCGCTTCACAGACATCCTCGAGGCGTTCGCGGCGAGCCGGACGGACGTCCGCGTGGTCTTCCGTCACTACCCGATGGACGACAGCTGCAACCCGCAGATCCCGCGCAAGTTCCACGAGTTCGCGTGCGGCGCCGCGCGCGCGGCCGTGTGCGCGCAGGCGCAGGGCAAGTTCTGGCCGATGCACGACCGCCTGTTCGCGCAGCAGGACAAGCTCACGGCCAATGACCTGCAGGCGCACGCGCAGGCCGTCGGCGCGGAGCTCGTCGAGTTCGACGCGTGCATGGCTCACCCTGACACCGCCGCGCGCTTGCGCCGCGACATCGACCAAGGCGCGCAGGTCGGGATTGAGGGCACGCCGACGTTCTTCGTGAACGGTCTCAAGTTCGTCGGCGGCCGGAGCCCAGAGGAGCTCGCGAAGATCGTCGACGCCGCCCGAGGGTTGCCGGCGGGGAGCGCGGCGCCCGCGAGCGCGTCGCCCGTCAGCGGAAGCGCGAGATAACCAGCCCTGAGCGCAGCTTGGGCTCAAACCACGTCGACTTGGGCGGCATGATCGCGTCAGCGTCCGAGATCGCCATCAGGTCATCGAGCGACGTCGGGTAGAGCGCGAAGGCCACGGCGGCGTCCAGCGTCAGCCGCCGCGTCAGCTCGGACACGCCGCGTACGCCGCCCACGAAGTCGATGCGCTCATCTCGACGCGGGTCGGCGATGCCCAAGAGCGGCGCCAGCAGGCGGTCCTGCAGCAACGAGACGTCCAGCCGCGCGACGGGATCGGCCTCGTCGACCGCGTCGGTCGGCGTCAGCTCGAACCAGCGGCCATCCTTGAGGCCCATGGTGAACCGGTGGCGGTCGGGGGCGTCGGCGGGGCCGGTGATCGGCTGCACGCGCCACGCCGCCGAGAGCGCCGCCAAGAAGGCGTCTGGCGTGCGCCCACCAAGGTCTGCAACAACCCGAAAGTACGGCAGAATTCGCAGTTGGTCGTGCGGAAAGGCGCAGGCCAGGAAGTGTCGCGACACATCGCCGGGCGGGGCGTCCCGACCGACGCGCGCGGCGGCGGCGGCGCGGTGGTGGCCGTCCGCGATGTAGAACGCGTCCAGGCGGGAGAACTCCGCCTCGAGCGCCGCCAGGAGCGCAGGCTCAAAGAGGGGCCAGACTTGGTGGCGCACACCGTCGGGCGCGACATAATCGACCTCGGGCGCCGCGGTGGTCACCTCGGCCAGGCGCGCGTCGAGGCTGGGCTGCGCGCGGTAGGTGAGGAAGACCGGCCCCATGTGCGCCCCGAGGGTCCGCACATGGCGCAGGCGGTCCTCTTCTTTCTCAGCGCGCGTGAGCTCGTGGCGCTTGACGCGCCCCGCCCAGTATTCGTCTGCGCTGGCGAGGCCCATCACGCCGAGCTGGCGCCGCCCCTCGCGGTGCTGGGCATAGGCGTAGAACCCGGGCCGCTCGTCCTGACGCAGGGCGCCCGCCGCCACGAGGCGCTCGAGCGCTTCAAGCGCCTGCGCATAGGCCACGTCTGCATGGGGCGAGACGTCGTCGGGCAGGTCGATGTCGGGCCGCGTGATGTGCAGCAGGCTCAGGGGCTCACCCGCAGCCAGCGCGCGGGCCTCGGCCCGGTCCACGACGTCGTAGGGGACAGCGGCGACGCGGTGCGCGAGCGCCGCGGGGGGCCGCCAGGCGGCAAAGGGGCGAAAGCTGACCATGTGGCCTGTCTGCCGCTTTCGATGAGGAAAGACAAGAGACCCGGGCCCGGCGCGTCGCGCAGCGGCGACGACCGGACCCGGGGGGCGGCTCACCGCGCGGGGTCTGAAGGGGGGGAGATTCGACCGAGCACGGGAGGGGAGAGCCGCCCGAGGCCCTCTCAGGCCTCTCAGCAAGGACAACCGGACCCTCACGCGGGCCTATTCGGCCCACTTTCGATTTCTCGATCTTTTTTGAGATCAGCCGCCCAGGGGCAGCGTCGGCAGCGAGAAGACGGCGTCGACGAACTGCGCCGGGTCCTGGCTGTCGGTCACCCGCACGGCGAAGAAGAAGCCGGTCAGGCGAATCATCGTGAACGGGATCGTGAACTCGATGATCTGGCTCGTGTCGGCGAGGGTGCCACTCAAGCGGCCGTCGGGCTCGAGCACGAGGCCATCGGGAATGCCCGCCTGCGGGATGAAGCCCCGCACGAAGTCCGGCAGGGGCTGCTCGGTGAAGGTGTAAGGCCGCAGCCCGCCCCGCGCCTGAATCCGCGTGTCGTAGGGGAGGGGGATGTTCGGGATGACGGTGAGCGTGGGCAGCGTGATGAGCTTGGTGACGAAGAGGTTGAGCTCTTGGTCGCCGTAAATCTCGAGCGGCGCGACGGCGACGCTCACTTCAAAGGGCTTCTCGGTGAAGGCAGGGGGGGTGCTGGCGTCGACCGCGCGCAAGGTGAACCGAAAGGTCCCGATCTCTGTCGGAGTGCCGGAGAGCCGGCCCCCGGCCTCAAGGGCGAGCCCCGCTGGGAGAGCGCCGTCCGTGACAAAGAACCCATAGGGCCCCTCGCCGCCGATGGCCTCGAAGCGCGCCTCGTACGCCGCGCCTTCCTCGCTCGCGGGCAGCGGGCTCTCCGTGGTGATGCGCAGCGCGGCGCCGGCCGCGACGATGTCGAGGCGAAGCGGCCGCGTATCCCGCGCGCCCGCGGCGTCGGTGACGGCCAGCGTGAGCGGCCACTCGCCGTCGGCGTCGGGCACACCGCCGAGGTGTCCGAGGGCGTCGAGCGCGAGCCCGGGCGGGAGCGGCCCCGCCTCCACGCTGAAGGTGTACGGGGGCGTGCCGCCCTCGGCCTCGAGGTCGGCGCTGTAGTTCACGCCCACCTGACCCGCGGGCAGGCGCGCCGTGACGAGCGCGAGCGGCACCGGGGGCGCGGGCACGCAGGCGCCGTCCGCGCAGACCTGCGCAGTGGCGCAGTCGGCGTCCCGCACGCAGCCCACGCAGCGGCCCTGAAAGCACGCCTCGCCCTCGGCGCAGGGCGTCTCTGTCCAACCGTCGCCGGTGTCGTTGCAGGCGAACACGCCGGCCGCGCCACAGAGCACCTGGCCGGGGGGACAGCTCCCCTCGGCCGGCACGCCGGGCGTGCATTCACCGTCCACGCAGCGCTCGCCCGCCCCGCACGGCGTGCGGTCCCAGCCGAGGCCGTCCGCGCGGCACTCGAGCCGGACCTTGTCGGCGCACGCGGTCTCGCCGGGGGCGCAGAGCTGTGAGATGCACACCCCCTCGATGCAGGCCTCTCCGGTGTCGCACGGCGTCACCGGGCCAAGGCCCTCGCCGTTCGCGTCGCAGAGCGCGACGCCGCCCTCGGCGCAGGTGGGCGCGCCCGGCTCGCAGACACGCGCGATGCACGCGGCGTCGACGCAGAAGGTGCCCTCGGGGCAGGCCTCGACGAGCCAGTAGGCCCCGCCGTCGTCCACCTCGCAGGTGCGCAGCTTGCCGTCGACACAGCGAACCTCGCCCGCGGTGCAACCGCCTGAGGGGGGTCCCACAGCTGCGTCGGGCGTCGGCTCGGCGCTCGCGTCGGGGTAGGCGGCCTGCTCGAGTGAGCCGGTGGCATCGCCGCAGGCCCAGAGCGTCAGGGTGAGCAACGCGGCCACACCGCGCGCGTGCCAAGGCTTCATGAGGCGCTCCTGCCGTACACATGGTCGAGGAACGCGGCGCGCAGGGCCGTGAGTCGCACGTCTGCACGAGCGCGCGCGGCCGAAGGCGCTTCGTCGGCGCCCAGGGGCTCGAGGACCTCGAAGTAGAACTTGATCTTCGGCTCGGTGCCCGACGGCCGCGCCAAAATGCGCCCGCCATCGGCGAGATCGTAGGCGAGCACGTCCGCGGGCGGCAGCGTGGGTGACTCTGGCCGCGCGAGGTCCCGCGCGCGCGCCACCTCGACCCCGGCCACTTGGCGGGGCGGGTGGGCACGCAGCCTGGCCATGAGCGCCGCGATCTGTGTCGCCCCCTCGCTGCCCGGCAGCACGACGCTGTGCTGCGCCGTGGCGGACAGGCCGAACTGGCGGCTCAGGTCGTCGAGGGCGTCGAGGAGCGTTCGCCCGCGCGCCTTCTCGAAGGCCGCCAGGTCCAAGAGCACGAGCGCGGCGGACAGGCCGTCCTTGTCGCGAACGACCGGACCGACGCTGTAGCCGAGCGCCTCTTCGTAGCCCATCACGAAGCGGCCGCCCTGCGCCTCGTGGGCGAGCGCGCCGTTTGCGATCCACTTGAAGCCCGTCAGCGTCTCTGCATACGCGACGCCGAGCGAAGCGGCGATGCGCGACAGGAGCGCCGAAGAGACGACCGTAGTCGCGACGAGGCGGTTGGGCGTCTGAGGGCCATAGGTGAGCAGGTCGAACGCCATCAAGACGCCGACCTCGTTGCCGGTCAGCGCGCGCCACGCGCCATCACGGCCTGGCACGGCGACCGCCAGCCGGTCGGCATCCGGATCATTCGCGATGACCACATCAGCGCCGACCGCCCGGGCCTTCGCGAACGCCAAGTCGAGCGCGCCGGGCTCCTCGGGGTTGGGGAACGCCACGGTCGGAAAGCGACCGTCCGGCTCGACCTGCTCGGCGACCGGGTGAATGTCCGCGTGGCCCGCGGCGGCGAGCAGGCGCATGAGCGGCGCGTAGCCCACACCATGCATCGCCGTGTAGACCGCACGCACCGTGGCCCCTGCGCTCGGGTGCACGCGCTCGGCGAGGACCGCGGCGCGCCAGTCGGACTCTACGGACTCGGGCACGTCCCGCAGCAAGCCGCGCGCGCGGGCCGCGTCGACCGAGAGCGCTGGGGGCGTGCCCTCGCGCGCCTCGACCGCGTCGATCGCCGCGGCGATACCGGCGTCGTGCGGCGGGATGATCTGCGCGGCGTTGCGCCAGTAGACCTTGTACCCGTTGTCGCCCGGCGGGTTGTGGCTCGCCGTGACCATCACCCCCGCCGCGGCGCCCAGCGCGTTCACCGCGAACGCGAGCACGGGCGTTGCACACAAAGTCGGCATCAAGTGCGCCACGAAGCCGCGCGCCGCGAGCACACCTGCCGTGTCCTCGGCGAACTCGCGCGAGCCCACGCGGCCGTCGTAGCCCACGACGACGCCGTCGGCCTTGGGGTCAGGGGTCTCGGCCTGCGCGAGCACGTAGTCGGCCAACCCCGCGGTCACGCGGCGCACGAGGGCGCGGTTCATGCGGTTCGGCCCCGGGCCAAGCGCGCCACGCATCCCCGCGGTCCCGAAGACGAGCCGCGCGCCAAAGTGGTCTTCCAAGGCGCGTGGGTCGCCCGTGTCCAGAAGCGCGCGCCCCGCTGCCTGGGTGTTTGCGTCTGGGTCAGCCTCGACCCACGCGCGGGCTCGGTTGGTCAATGATTCGGTCATGAGCGTCCTCCTGAGTCGCCGAAGTGGGCGCGCACGAGCGCGTCGACCTCGGCCTGCTGGCTCGCCATGTCTTGCGCGAGGTAGAGCATCGCGCGACCCCGCGCGCGGTTGTGCGCGCGGCGGTCGGGGTACCGCTCCGCGTCCCACGCGAAGTACTCGTCCTCGAGGGCGTCCCGCAGGAAGCGCGACGCCAGCTCGAGCGTGATCATGCGCCCGGCGCGACCGAGGTGCGCGCGCTCGGCGGCGTCGATCGGGGGGCCCGCGGCGGCGTAGCCGCGCAGGATGGCCTCGAAGCGGTCCAGGTGAAAGCGTTGCCGCTCATCCTCGCCGCCGTCTCGGCACCAGGACCGCACGGCGTCCCCCAGATCGACGAGCACGCTGTGCCGAGTGCAGGTGTCGAGGTCGAGCATCGCGACCGCGCGGTCGCCGCCGAAGAGCACGTTGCTGATCTTCGGGTCCCCGTGCACGACGCGCCGAGGCAGGTCCGGCGGGAGCATGAGCGCGCCGAGCTGGGTGTCGACCTCGGCGACCTCGTCGCGGATGCCCGCGAGGTGCTCGGCGTGCTCAGGGCGGGCGGCGGCCTCTCGCAGGCGCCGCAGGTGCCCCTCGGTGTCGTGCAGCGGGTGCTGACTGCGAAAGGTGTAGTCAATGTCCGCCATTGCGCGGTGGAACGCGGCGAGCATGCGCGCGCCCTCCTCCGCCTCGCTCGGGCGCTCGACACGATCCCGCGTCTCCCCGGGCACGTAGGTCGCTAAGCGCCACAGGCGGTCCTCCTGCGAGGCGACGAGCCCGCCGTCGAGTGTGCGGACAAGCTGCGGCGCCGGCACCCCCTTGCGGGCCAGGTGCTCCGTGACCGCGACGTAGTCGCTCAGGATCTCCGGAGTGGCGAGCTTGTGGTGCAACCGCTGCAGGACAAAGCGCCCGGCGTCTGCGTCAACGAGCCACGTCCCGTGCATCAGGCCCGAGCTCGCGCGGCGGATGTCGTGCGCCGCGCCGATGGGAAAACGAGAGAGAATGTCCTGCACTGCGCCCCCAGGCCGCTCGGCACGCGCCGTTCGTCGCGTTTCGGCCGAGAGGATGCGTTAGGGCGGGACCCTGCGGCAAGCGGCGTGTCAGGGAGGCGGCGGCGCGAAGCGGTGGTTCATCGGGAAGGGCTGGGGCCCCTCGGGCTGCGGTGGGTCGACCTGAATCCCCCGCGCTCGAAGCCCACGCGCGTCGTCGTAGTAGAGGCCCAGCACCGCGCTCGGGCGGGTTGGGGTTGCCCGCTGAAAAGGGACCTCAGTGGTCGGGCTCGACTGTGTGGCTCCATACTGGGTGCCCAGGTTCTGGCGGGGCGCGGGGCTGCGGCGGCCTTGGGCGGCCTCTGATGCGCCCTCAGCGACGTCAGCCGGCGCAGACATCGGCGCGCTGGCCTTGGTGCGCTCGGCGCCGAAGCCGCCAAAGTCACCTGAGGTGCCCAGGCCGTCGCCGCGGCGCTCGCTGTCCAGGGTGGGCTCTGGGCGCATCGGCGTTGGCCGATACACGGGCGGCGGGGCGAGCGCGACCGCGGGCGCCTCGCGGAACACCGCGACGCCGATGACGCCGACGTTCTGGGGAGTGCCGCGTCGCGCGCTGTAGCTGTCACCCGGGGTGGTGAATGTAAAAGCCGCGACGCGGTCGAGGTCCTGACGGAAGCCGTCAACGACGAGCTCGCCGAAGGGCGCGACGACGTAGCCGCGCTGACGCGTGAAGTCGCCGGGGTCGCCGCTCACGGCGTCGCGGCCGTCGACAGACACGACGACCTCGACACGCTCGGGGTTCGCGTTCCGGACGCGCACCCGATACGTCTGACCCTGTTGCCCCAGCACCCATGTCTGGCCCTTGTGGTGCCAAGTCGGCAGTGTTCGCCCCGCCGCGTCTTCTAGGGTGGCCGTGACGCCCGCGGCGCTGCTGGGCAGGCCGACGGGGCGCGGGCGCCAGACCTCGGAGCGCGCGTGGGCGCTGACGGCGACACCGAGCGTGACAGCGAGGACGAGCAGCGAGCGCAGGCTTTGGGATAGGGTGTGTGCGTTCATACGGGGTCAAACGCCGCCGCAGGGGCTTCGATCTACGGCCACCCTAAAAAAGTCGAAGTTGCGGATCATCGGCGCCGCGGCCCCCCTGGGCCGGAGCCAAGGGCGCAGGGCGCTGAAAGGGGCTCGGCGCGTTCGGGACCCCGACGCCCTCGAGGCGCGTGCTCTCGAATCCGAGTCGGCGCGCAGTGCGGGTAAACAGGGCGTGGATGGTGTCCGCGTAGACACCCTCGCCGCGCATCCGGTGGCCGAAGCGCGCGTCGTTCAGGCCGCCCCCGCGCACCTCGCGGATGCGCGCGAGGACCTTCTCCGCCCGCAGAGGGAGCGCGGCGCGCAGCCTGTGCTCGAAGATCCCCGCGACGGGACCTGGGAGTCTCAACAGGATGTAGGCGGCATGAGACGCGCCCGCCTCACGCGCCCGCTCCATGACCTCGGGCAACTCAGCGTCGTTCAAGCCCGGGATAATCGGCGCGACGTTCACGCCCACGGGCACGCCCGCATCTGCCAGGCGACGAATCGCCTCGATGCGCCGCGCCGGCGGCGGCACATACGGTTCGATGGCGCGGGCGTGGTCGGCGCGGGCAAAGGGCACGCTCATTGTGACGCGGACGGCGCCTCGGGCTGCGAGCGCCTGAAGCACGTCGATGTCCCGTTCGATGAGTGGCGACTTTGTAATCACGCCGACTGGGTTCGTGTAATCGCGACAGACCTCGAGGCACGCCCGAGTCAGTCTGTAGTGGGCTTCGAGGGGCTGGTAACAGTCCGTGTTCCCGCTCAGCGCGATGAGTTCGCCCTGCCAGCTGGGCTTGTCGAACGCCAAGCGGAGCAGTGAAGCCGCCTCGGGCTTGACCACAATGCGCCGCTCGAAGTCAGTCCCCGCACCGAAACTCAGATACTCATGCGATGGCCGTGCATAACAGTACGCGCAGCCATGAAAACAGCCGCGGTACGGGTTCACGTTGAACCGGAAGGGGAGGTCAGGGCTGTCGTTGGCCGACAGGATCTCCCGCGAGGCGTCGAGGTAGACCTCAAGCCGCGCTGGTGGTGGCTCGCCGAGCCAGTCTACAGAGGTCGTAGACCAGGGGTTCGGCGGGTTATCGAGGCGGGCGAGCATCGCTCACCCTTGACCTGAACATGGGTTCAGGTCAAGCCCAAATCACTTCTGGTCGCCGGAGGGCGTCGAAGCGGCGGGCGCAGCGGGCGTGCTGGAAGCAATCGCGGGCGCCGAAGAAGGCGCCGGCTGGCGGGGCTGCGAGGGCGCCTTCGCCGGGACGGCGGGCTTCGACGCAGGCGCGGGCCTTGCGGCGGGCGCCGGAGCCGCCTTCGCGGCAGCGGGCTTCGCGGCGGGTGCCGCAGGCGCGGTCTTCGCAGCGGCGGGTGCGGGAGTGGCCTTGGCTGCGGGCGCCGGAGCCGCCTTCGCGGCGGCGGGCTTCGCGGCGGGCGCCGGAGCCGCCTTCGCGGCAGCGGGCTTCGCGGCGGGCGCCGGAGCAGCCTTCGCGGCAGCGGGCTTCGCGGCGGGCGCCGCCTTGGCGGCAGCGGGCTTCGCAGCGGGCGCCGGAGCCGCCTTGGCGGCAGCGGGCTTCGCGGCGGCCGGCTTCGAGGCGACCGGCTTGGCAGCCGGCTTGGCAGCGGGCTTCGCGGCGGCCGGCTTGGCAGCAGACTTGGCTGCGGGCTTCGCGGCGGCCTTGGGAGCGGCCTTCTTCGCTGCGGCCTTGGGAGCGGCCTTCTTCGCTGCGGGCTTCGCGGCTGCCTTGGGGGCGGCCTTCTTCGCTGCGGGCTTCGCGGCTGCCTTGGGGGCTGCCTTCTTCGCGGCGGGCTTCGCGGCTGCCTTGGGGGCGGCCTTCTTCGCGGCGGCCTTCGGGGCTGTCTTCTTCGCGGCAGCCTTCGGAGCCGCCTTGGGGGCGGCCTTCTTCGCGGCGGCCTTCGGGGCGGCCTTCTTCGCGGCGGCCTTCGGGGCTGCCTTCTTCGCGGCGGCCTTCGGGGCTGCCTTAGCGGCTGGCTTCTTGGCGGCGGCCTTCGGGGCGGCCTTGGCGGCGGGCTTCTTCGGGGCGGCCTTCGGGGCGGCCTTCGGGGCGGCCTTGGCGGCGGGCTTCTTCGCGGCGGGTTTCGTAGCCATCTCTTCTGCTCCTCGTCGTTGGTCCCTGAACTTAGGGTGGTCTCAGTCGAATGACAAAATCTCGGGTGACCTTCCCCCCGTTGTTTGGGTTAGAACGTATTTTCAGACGTCGCGCAACACTTCAGGCGCACTCCATCCGGCCTGAGCGCACTTTTTTCACTTTTTTTGCTGCTCCGTTGGGACCTCTCATGCCGGACATCCAGAACGCGCTTATCGCCCGCCGTTACAGGCTGAGAACGCTGCTCGGCGAAGGCGGATTCGGTGAGGTGTGGCTCGCAGACGATCTCGAAGTCTCGGGGGTCGTCGCCGTCAAGGTGCTGCGCGCCACGCAGGCCGCCGACGCGCTCGCGCGCCGACGTCTGCTCCGTGAGGTGCGGGCGTCGGCGCGGCTCACCCACCCTGCGATCATTGGAGTTCGAGGCGCGGGCGAAGACAGTCAAGTTGGCCCCTACCTCGCGCTGGAGTACTTCGGGGGCCAACACCTGAGCGCCCCCATGACGCACAGCGTTACGACTGAGACGCTCTTTCACATCTTCGACCAGACACTCGACGCCCTCGCCTACGCGCACGCCCACGGGGTCGTTCACCGAGACCTCAAGCCCGAGAATATCCTCTGGCGGCGGGATGAAGCGGGCCGCTGTGTCCTTCGGGTGCTCGACTTTGGCCTCGCGCGCGTCGAGGACGACGTCGACATGCAGATCACAGCCGCGCATCACTCGACCCTCGGCACGCCCGCCTACATGGCACCCGAGCTCGCGACAGGCCTCTCGGCGGCCAGCCCCCGGTCTGATCTGTATTCGCTCGGCGTTCTCATGTGGGAGCTCTCGACAGGGAGGCTGCCGTTTGTCGCTGAGAGCGCAGCGGCGCTCCTTTTGGACCACGTCCGCACGCCCCTCCCGCCCTTCATCCCCCGACCGGGGCTCGCGCTGCCCCCGGGGTGGCCCGAACTCTTGCGTCACATGCTCGCCAAGGCAGCGACGGAGCGCCCCGAGGACGCCGCGGCCGTGCGGGCGGCGCTGGCGGCGCTGCGCGGAGACACTGCGTCCGATGAAGACGACGCGACCCACACCATGTCGGGCCTGGGTTGGGGCGCCGAACCGACACAGGGCGACCGCCGCACGCCGAACGCGCTGTCGGCGCTCGAGGGGCGCGAGTCCGAGCAGCGTCAGCTGTGGAGCCATCTCTCCCGGCTCGCGGAGCTCGGCGGCGTCGAGACTTGGGCCGTCTTGGGCGAGGTTGGGTCCGGGCGCACGACGCTGTGCCGCTGGCTCATCGAGGGCTGCGCGCGCAGCGGCTTGGCGACGGTCCTGGACCTCACGGCGGCCGGCGAGGGGGCGCAGGACGCGCTCGCGTTCGCAGCGCGCGAGGCGCTCGGCTGGCCACATCGACGACCGAATACGATGGACCGCGACCCCCCGGCGCTTTGGCCCACCGAAGACGGGTGCACAGAGGTAGAGCGCCTCGAGACGCTGTCGACCGAGCTGATTCAGGCCGCGACGCGTCGGCCGCTGCTGCTGTGGCTGGGGCGCTGGGAGACGCTCGCGCCGCTCGAGCGCCGCCGGGTCCTTGAGCTGCGCGTGCGCCTCTCTGCGCAGCGCATCAACCACGCGACCCTCGTCGCGACGACGCCGGATATGTTCGCGCGCGCGCTCGGGGGCTATTTGGGCGTTGACCCGACGCTGACCCTGCCACCCCTCTCCGCCGAGGTCACAGCGTCCATGACTCGGGCGCGCGCGCCCGACCTGGAACTGACCGCAGTCGACGCAGTTGCGCGCGCCGCCGCAGGCTCCGCTTTCGCGACCGCGTGGCTCGCGAGGCTCGCGACTCAGCCCCTGCCCGACCACCCGCGAGCCCCGCTCGAGGTCGCCCTCGCGGTCCTCGACACGCTCGTCGCGGAGAGCGATGATGGGCTGGGCCCTGAGCTGATTCGGGCCGCGACCGCACTCTCGACGCTCGGCCTGAGCTTCTCGGACGATGAGGCAGAGGCGCTGCTCCGGGCAGAGGGCGCGTCGCAGCGCTCTGCGATCGCGGCCCTTGAGCGGCTGGTTGAGCTGGGCGTGCTGGCTGAGCCAAGCACCACGCTGCTGCAGTTCGCGCACCCTCTGCTGCACGCCGCCGCGCAGATTCGCTTGCCGAGCGACCGCGCGCGCGCTCATTTCGGGGTACTCGCGCGAAGACTCGCCGCTCAGCCGGGTCGTGACCCTCGCCTGGCCGCGCACGCGCTCGCCGCCTCGGGCCAAGCCGAGAACGCCTTGACGATGCTCATCGAGGCCGCTCGCGGCGCGCTCGAAGCCTTCGATGCGCTGCGCGTCGAGTACCTGCTCGACGGTTGCGGACATATCATCGACGGCGGGCTCGGCGCGTCACCGCGGGAGCGGGTCTCGTTGGGTCAGCGCCTCGACGTCGACCTGCTCCGCGCTCGGCTGCTCATGGAGCAGGGCCGCGTGCGTGATGCCCTGAGTCAGCTCGACGCGTTGAGCACGCGGCTGCGTGTGATGCCGGGTGAGACTGGTCGCTACAACGACGCGCTGACGCTCGAGGCGGAGTGCCTCCTCCGGCTCGGCGACGCGGTCGACGCCCGTGCAAGGGCATCTCGGACGCTTGACGCAGCGGACACCGCGGGCGACCCTCGCAGGCAAGCGGTCGCGGGGTGGCTCCAGGGCGCCGTCGAACTGGTGAGCGGTGACCTCGCAGCGGCCCGGGCCCTCTTGCTCTCCGCGCGCGCGGAGCTCGCGCGCACCGGGCAGCGCGTCGCCGAGGTCCGCTGTCGCCTTGACCTGTCGGCGCTCGCCGAGGCCGCAGGGGACGCGACCGCCGCGCTGCGCCTCGCGCGGGACGCCGCCGCGATGCAGACCAACGCCGCGCCCCACCCCGCGTTCGGCGAGGCGCAGGTGCGGGTCGCCGAGCTACACCGCCGCGCGGGCCAGTGGGCCGAGGCCCGAGACGCCTTCGCGAACGCGCTTGCGCTCTACACGCGCCTGGGTCAGCCAGCGGCGAGCGCGCGATGCGCGAAGGGGCTCGGTCACATCGAGCGACTGCTGTCCCGCCACGCCGAGTCCAGGCGCGCCTACCTGCTCGCGCTCACGGGGTTTACCTCGAGCGGCGACGCGCATCAGGCGGCGCAGTGCCAAATGCACATCGGCTGGCTGGCCGCGCAGGCGGGCGAGCACCGCGACGCGGAGCGGTGGTTCCTGCGCGCGCTCCAAGCGCTCCAGCAGAGCGAAGACACACTCCGTGTCGGCCTAGTCTACGCCTTCTTGGCCCGCGTGGCGCAGGCGAGCGGCGACCGTGAGCTGCGCCAGCGCAGGCTGGGTGAGGCGATGCGCCTTGACGCGATGCGTCCGCTCTGTGTCCCCGAGTGGCCGCGCACGCTCGAGGCCATTGCGAGCGCGCAGGTCGTCGAAGGGGACACAGAGTCGGCGCGTACCGGGCTTCGCCGCGCGCTCCAGGTCTGGCAGTTCCTGGGCAGCGCTGCAGACGAGGCGCGCGTCCGCGGCCGCCTGCAATCGCTCGACGCGCAGCGGACCTGACGCGCTCAGTGCACGCACGCCGCGTGGCACGCCCGCGGTAGGTTCTTCTGGAACGCCTGATGACCCGGCAGCCAGGTCGGGCTCGGGAAGCCTGCGTCGAGCGCGTCGAGCGCGTCTGCGGCGCACAGGTCAGCCATGTCGAAGGGCGCGCCCCGCCAATGACCACGGAGCGCGATCGGGCGCAGCGTCGGCGCACACCAGTTGGCGCGCATCGTATGCAGCGCCGTGGGGCTCCACAGCGTCTCACGCAGGACCTTCGCGCGCGCGGGTCGGAGCCCCTCTTCGCCATGCTCCGGCCCGCCAAAGCGCGCATGCTCTATATAAATGTAGGGGCCGGGGCCGTCGTAGCGCGGAAACAACCACGCGTTGTGGCACTCGGGGTCGATCCGCAAGTTGCTCAGCATCGCCGCGGTGTGTTGCATCCGCAGGCCCAGATAGGGCGAGAGCCCATGCGCGGCGACGAGCGCGCCGAGGCACCACGCGCCCCTGTGCGCGTGCGCTCGCTGCCAGAGACGCACCCGGGCGCCGCGCGTCGTCCGAGAACTGCCCGCGCTCAGCCAGACGCTGAGCATGGCGCCCACGACCGCGACCTTGGCCTGGCCCCACGGGTCAGCCGCCGCGCGCGCGATGGCCTCGAGCCCGAACGCGACGAGCGCGCCGCACAGTGCCCGTAATCGCCCTGCGCGACTCCGAAGGACTCGCCGCCACGCGACGACCTCGCGCGCAGGCACGCCCGCCGCCCAGCCCGCCACCATGACAGCGCCGAACGCGGGCGCGAGGGTGAGCGTGAGTGGCAAGTGAAATGCGAGGCCGACGGGCCAAAGCCAGCGGCTCCGCGTGAGGACCAGCAGGGCGAGCAGGACTTCCCACAGGACAACGAGCGCCGCGAGCCCTGGCGACGCGAGGGGCGCGGGCAGTGACGGCCAGAGGGCGATGACCTTTCGCAGCGCGTGGTCAGCGCAGCTCGTGGCGGGGTCAAAGAAGGCGTCATTGAGCTTGTGCAGGCCCGCGAGGCCATAGGTCAGGGCGGCGGTCACGCGGACCGCGTCGAGGCTCTTCAGCGCTGCGGGGCGCGTGCCGCGAAGCGCTGCGACCCCAGCAACACCCGACCAGAGCGCGAGCAGCAGAGACTGCGTGAGGACGTCCCGCAAGCAGAGGAGCGTGTAGACCTTGATCACGCAGACGCCGAGCAACCATCCGCCGTGCGGTCGCCAGAGCAGGAGACCCGCGCACAGCGCCAGGCCCACCCGCGGCGCGAGCCAGCCCTCGGCGTCGTAGTCGGGGAGCGCCAAGTGCACGCACAGGCATACTGCGAACACGCGGCCCCAGAGCGCGAGCGGGGCTGGCCCGGGGCGCGCCACTTCGCCTCAGGCTACTGGCACTGGCCGGTGCCGACGCAGGACTGGTTGCCACCGCAGGTATAGTGGGCAGCGCAGCCGCACCAGTTCCCGTTCGGGCAGCAGAACTGCCAGCCGCACTCGTTGCACCGGCGAAACTCCGTGCCGTCGCCATTGTTGCAGGTCTCCCACTGGCAGCGGTTCGTGCAGCCTTGCTCGCCGCACTGGTTGCAGTCGCGGCGCTGTCCCGGCGCGCACACGCCCTGGCCCCCGCAGGCTTCCCACTGGCACGCGCCGTTGCACGCGCGCGTGCCGCAATTGCCGCACGCCTCCGTCGCGCCCGGGTCACAGACGCCCTCGCCGCCACAGCCGTCCCACTGGCAGGCATCGTTGCAGCGCTGCACGCCGCAGCGACCACACGCCATCTCCATGCCGGGCGTGCAGACGCCCTCACCCGTGCACGCATCGAACTCGCCCCAGCGCCGATCGTCGCCGCAGACGCGCGCCTGCTGCCCACAGTTGCCGCAGGCGCGCGCCTCAGTCGCGCCCGGCTCGCAGACACCGCAGACACCGGCGGCAGCGCACTGCTCACCCGGCGCGCAGGCGCTCTCGGGCCCGAAGCGCGCGCAAGGCCCGGCGGTGTCGCACGTCTGCACGCCCCCGCCGGGGCCACAGCGCGCTTGCCCCGCAGCACACTCCGGGACGCACTGCACGTCGCACTCGCCGTTCTGGCACAGGGAGCCGGGCGCGCAGGGCGCGATGGCGCCCCACGTCGCGCAGCCGGAGGGCGCGGAGACGCAGGTCTGCAGCCCGCCGTCCGTGCACCGCGTCGCGCCGACCTGGCACTCGCTCTCGCACGCGGCCGCGCACCCCACCGCGCTGCGGCAAATCTGCCCCACTGCGCAGTCCGTCGGCGGCGACCAGTCCAAGCACCCCTCGGCGCCCCGGACGCACTGCTGCGCCTGGGCGCCCGTGAGGCACGTCCACTCGCCCTCGCGGCACTGGTCGGCGCAGCTCCCCGAAGGCCCGCACTGGCCGCCGGAGCACACGAGCGGCCCCGCCTCTTCGGAGACGCCGCAGCCCATCGGCGGCCCAAAGGCGTTGCAGGGGGCGTCGACGATGCACTCGACGAACTGCCCGTCGCCCACGCAGCGGCGGTCGCCGGGCTCGCAGCGCGTCGGACAGTCGGCGCCGCAGAGGCCGTCCGTGCACCGCTCGCCCAGCGCGCAGGGTGCGGGGGCGCCCCACTGACCGCACTGCGCAGGGCCAGGCTCGCAGACTTGCACGCCCTCAGGAGAGCAGCGGCGTTGACCGGGTCGGCAGGCGTCGCCGCACGCGGCTTGGCAAGTCCCGGCGACACAGACTGTGCTCCCGGGGCAGATCTCGGGCACGCTCCAGTGGCCCTCTGCGTCACAGAACTGAGCGGTCTCGCCGACGCAGCGGCGCGTCTCGGGACGGCAGACAGGGGCGTCGTCGAGCTTGGCGCAGCCGATCAAGCTCAAGACCCCGACGAGCCAGAGCATGAGCCAGCGCAAGGGGGCGTTGGTTCGCGCGTTCATCGGGGGTAGCATAACGCACCCAAGTGGGATCTGAGGAGAACAGGGCGCGATGAAGACGTCGATCGGCTGCGCGGTGCTCTCGGTCTCGGACAGCCGAACGCTCGAGACGGACACCTCGGGTGCGCTCGCCGAGTCGCGCTTGTTCGCGCTCGGGCACGAGTGCGTCGCGCGGGTCGTCGTCCCGGACAGCGCCGAAGCGATCGTCGCGCAGCTCGAGCGCTGGCGCGATGACCCCAGCGTCGACGTGGTGGTGACCACCGGTGGGACGGGCATGACGGCGCGGGACGTGACGCCCGACGCCGTGGCGCGCCTCGGCACAAAGCGCGTCGAGGGCTTCGGTGAGCTGTTTCGGTGGCTCTCGTTTGAAGAGATCGGGAGCTCGACCGTCCAATCTCGTGCGGACGCGTGGCTCTGCGGGCGCGTGCTGGTCTTCGTGCTGCCGGGGTCGACCGGCGCAGTGCGGCTGGCCTTTGACCGTATCCTCGATGAGCAGCTCAACCCGAACCACAAGCCGTGCAACTTCGTGGCGCTCCTGCCGCGAATCCGCGGGGAGGCCCCCTGATGTTGATGACGCCCCTGCTGACCGCCGCGCTCGCTGCGCTGCTCGCCGCGCCGTCCGTGCCGCCCGCGCCCGACAGCGAGCGGCCCCGGCTGGACGCGGGTGAGGTCGTGATCCACCCCCGCAAGCCCCAGAACGACGTGGGGTTCGCCGTGACGGCCTATGCCGTGGTCAAGGCGCCCGTCGACCGCATCTGGCCGCACCTGCGGGACTGCGACCGCTACGCCGAGTTCATGCCTCGCGCCAAGGCGAGCGCCCTGCGTGCCGGCACAGGCGTCGACGGCGTCTGCTATATCGAGATCGCGATGCCCTTCCCGTTCAGCGACCTGTGGGCCGAGAACGCCTCGAGCGGCGGCCCGATCGCGGGCGGCGGCTTCGAGCGGCGCTGGAAGCTCGCGCGCGGCACTTACTCCAAGAACGAGGGCGTCTGGCGGGTGGTGCCTTGGTCGGGGGAGGCCTCGTTGGTGGTCTATGAGCTCGAGGCCGCGCCCAACACCCCCCTGCCCGACGCGCTGCTCCGCAAAGCGCAGGGCGGCGCGCTGCCGGACGTCTTCACGGCGATCCGCAAGCGGGTCGGCGCAGCGCAATAAACGGCGCTCAGCGCGCCTGCTTGCGCATCTCCCAGAGCAGGTGACTCAGGTGTGACCGCCGAGTCTCGCCGGTCGCTACGATCAGGAGCTTCGTGATCTTGAGCTCGTGTGAGTCCGTGCACAGCAGGATGAGCAGCTCGCGCAGGTAGTCGGTGTTCAAGGTCACGTCGTTGTCCGTGCCCACGCCCAGATGGAGCCCCTTCTTCTCCCACCACGAGAACGGGTGCTCTTGGTAGGTCTCGAAGGCGCCCGTGAGCTTCTTGTTCGACGACGGCAGCGCGATGAGCGAGAGGCGCTTGTCGATCATTCGGTTGAGCACGTCGTGCTGGTACGTCTCGACCTCGCGGGCATGGTGGAACTTGGCCTTCGTGAAGTGAATCGCGTCGCCCGGGTCGACGCGCTCGCCCGCGACCAAGCGGTCCCGCAGCGTGTCGCGTCCGTTCCAGTCCAGGTCGAAGAGCTCGTCGTGCTCCGTGCTGCCGGGCGCGATGGGCAGACCCGCGGCGTTCTCGCGCATCACCCGCTGCATGAGCCGGTGGTAGTAGAAGTTGGGGTTGATGCCCAGGCTCAGGCCGTGCTCGATGGCGTCGACGTGCCAGATGTTCATGGCGTTGTCGACGGCCTGCACGCCGTGGCGCAGGGTGCGCCACGTCTCGCCGTGGTGGCTGCGCACGCTGAAGCCGCGCGCCTGAAGCTTACGAAAGCCGAGGCGCATGCCTTGAAAGTCGGCCTTGCGGTAGAAACCGCGCTCGTTGCCCACCGTGTCGACCTCGCGCAGGCTCTCGCGCAGGTCGGGGTAGCGGTCGAGCAGGCTGATGATCTCGTCGACCTGCGCGTCGAAGTGGTCTTTCTTCGTCGCGAAGCGCGCGGCGTCGTAAAAGCCCGGCTCCTTGCGAAAGCTCGGGGACAAGATGTAGCGGAATGCCGGCATCTCGGACCGGAACAGCTCGAAGCCCTCGCGCAGGCCGAGCACCACGTCCTCGGGCGTGAGGGCGGCCAGGCCGGGGATCTGCTCGCTCGGGTCAGTGGTCTCGCGAAAGAGCGTGAACTTGAGGCGCAGTGCGCCGACGTTCGCGGTGCGGTAGAGGCGGCTCGCCATGTGGTAGGCCGCGTCGCGGTGCGCCTCGCGCGAGGTCAGCACCAGCTTCGGCAGGTACAAGATCTTGAGATACCGGTCGAAGCGCTCACCCTCGCGCAGCCGGATCAGGCGGTCCACGTCCGCCTCACAGCGAATCGGGAGCGCGTCGTCGCCGTAGACCGCGCGGATCTTGTCCTCGTAGACGGCGCGGTCTGGTCCGGCGAGCAGCGCCGCCAGGCGGGGATAGAGAAAGTCCGCCGCGAGCGAGCCGGTCAGGTGAATGTGCTCGTCTCGGTAAGGCAGTGGAAACGCTCGAAAAAACGCCCGCAGCGCGAGCGCGACCGGGTGGGCGAGGAGCGTCTCGACGCGCTCCCGCTGGGTCCGCAGGCGGTCGAGCAGCACCTGAAAGCCCTCGAGCGCCGCGAAGAGCTCGCCGTCGGCCGCCGCCGCGGGTGAGGCGAGGCCAAGCGTGAGCGTATCCTGGAGCGTGAGGCCGCTCGTCTCGCTGATGAGCTCGGTCAGAAAGCGCGTGAGGCGGGTCGTCAGGTCAGCGTGCATAGGCCCGCGACTATACGCTCATCGCCGAGCCGGGTGGACAGCGGCGGCGACGCGCGGTATCGCGGTGGCCATGACCCTTCACGCTCGCACCACGATCGACTGCGACGTCGCGCCGCAGTTCACCGCCTGCTATCTGCGCGTCGCCGGCGAAGAGTGTGCCTTTATCGAGGCGCACACGGCCCACGCGCTGCCCCGGCTGCTGGCCGCGCTCGACGCCCACGCGCTGCGCCCCGAGCAGGTGCGCTATGTCGCCGTGACGCACGCGCACCTCGACCACGCGGCTGGCGCGGGCGCGCTCCTGGCCCGCTGCCCAAACGCGACGCTGCTCGCCCACCCGCGTGCCGCGCGCCACCTGATCGACCCTGCCAAGCTCGTGGCGAGCGCGACGCAGGTCTACGGGGCCGAGCGCTTCGACGCGCTCTACGGCCGCGTGCAGCCCATCCCCGCGGCGCGCGTCCGCGTGCTCGAGGACGGCGACACCTTCGAGCTGGGCGGCGCGCGCCTCGAGGCGCACCACACCGCGGGCCACGCGAAGCACCACCTCGTCATCGCGGACCCCGCGACAGACGCCGTGTATACGGGCGACACGTTCGGTCTCGTCTACCCCGCGCTCCAGCGGGCAGGACGCCTCGCCCTCGCGAGCACGAGCCCCACCGATTTCGACGCCGCCGAAGCGCGTCGCAGCCTGGACCGTGTGCTGAGCTTGGGCGCAGGCGTCGCGTGCTTGACGCACTTCGACGCGGTGCGCGACCTGGACGTGGTCGCCGCGCAAGTGCGGGCGTGGATCGATCGCTCAGAGGCGTGGCTCGAGGCCGCCGCGGCGTCTGAGCAGGGCTTCGAGGCGGCGCGGGACACCATCGCGGCCGAGATTCGCGCCGCGCTCTCACGCGAGGCGAACGCGGCAGGCCTCAGCCTGACGAGCGCGGACTGGGCCCTGCTCGCCGTGGACATCGACCTGAACGCGCAGGGCGTGGCCTTTGCCGGCCTCAAGGCCCGCGCCGACCGCGCAGGCGCCTGAGCAGCGTCATCCCTCGGGCGGTGCGGGTCGCTCGCCCGCGCCTCGGCCTGCGCCGCCGCGGCCACGTCGACGACGGGGGGCGCGACTCCGGTCAGGGCCATCGGTCGGCGTGCCGCCGCTGTCACCGCGAGGCGCATCTCGCCGCGGGCCCGCGTCTGTCTTGCGCTCGATCGGTGTGAGCAGGACATCCGCGCTGAACGCGGTGTCTACACCCTCAGACGCCACCAAGGCGTCGTCCGTTCGGGCCAGGCGGTCCGACGTCGCGGAGACTCGCCGCGACGTCTCCGCCGGCGCGAACACCGACTCGAGCTCCTCGCGCGTCAGGTCGTCGAGCATCAGGCGCTCCGAGTCGACGGTCGCGTCGAAGAGCGCCTGCTTGCGCGCCTGCAGCTCGAGGATCTTCTCCTCGACCGTGTCACGCGCGACGAGCTTGTAGACAACGACGGGCTTGGTCTGGCCGATGCGGTGCGCGCGGTCCGTCGCCTGGCGCTCGACCGCGGGGTTCCACCACGGATCCAAGTGAATCACGTGGTCGGCGCCGGTCAGGTTCAGACCGGTACCACCCGCCTTGAGCGAGATCAGGAAGACCGGTGGGCCGTCCGGCCGGTTCCAGCGGTCGACGAGCTGCTTGCGGTCCTTGGTGTTGCCATCCAGGTAGAGCCAGTCGGCGTTGATGGCGCGCAGGTCCTCCTCGACGATCCGCAGCAGCGAAGGCCACTGCGAGAAGATCAGCGTCCGGTGGCCCTCGGCGATGATCTCCTCGAGCGTGTCGCGCAGCAGGTCGCGCTTGGCCGAGACGGTCAGGCGGCGGGCCTCTTCGAAGGGCAGCAGGCGGGGGTCGCAGCAGGCCTGCCGCAGCCGCATGAGCGCCTCGAGGATCTGGATCGTCGCGCCGCCGACGCCCGCGGACTCGACCTTGGACATGACCTGCTCGCGGAACGTGGCCTTGACGGCCTCGTACAGCTTGCGCTGCGCCGGGCCGAGCTCGCAGTAGAGCACCTGCTCCGTGCGAGGCGGCAGCTCCGTGGCGACCTCGTCCTTGCGACGCCGCAGGATGAAGGGTCGGATGCGCTTGCGAAGGGTATCGAGCAGGGTTTGGTCTTGCTGACGCTGGATGACGTTGGCGTAGCGGTTCGCGAAGCTCGCGCGGCTGCCAAAGAAGCCCGGCATCAAGAAGTTGAAGAGGCTCCACAGCTCGACGAGGCTGTTCTCCATGGGCGTGCCCGAGAGCGCCAGCCGATGGTCAGACTGGAGCTTCTGGCAAATCTGCGCGATCTGGCTGTCCGGGTTCTTTATCTGCTGCGCCTCGTCGAGGGCGACGTAGCGGAACTTGTGCGCGGAGAAGAGCTTGTCGTCGTAGCGCAGGAGCGCGTAGCTCGTGACGATGATGTCGAACTCGTCCGTCGGGAGCTTGTCCCGGCGGTTCGGGCCGTGGTGGACGTAGACCCGCAGGTGCGGCGTGAACTTTTGGGCCTCGGCCGCCCAGTTGAAGACCACCGAGGTCGGCGCGACGACGAGCGACGGCGCGCCCGTGTGCTCGGCGTGCGTGTCCTCGAGCAACATGAGCGTCTGGAGCGTCTTGCCCAGACCCATGTCGTCCGCGAGCACGCCGCCCAGGTTGAGCTCGCGCAGCCACACCAGCCAGTGAAAGCCACGCTTCTGATACTCGCGCGGCTCCGCCTGCAGGGCCGCGGGAATGGGTCGCTCCGGGATGCCATCGAAGTCGAGGATTCGGCGCGCGATCTCTTTCCACCGCGCGGCGAGTTTGCCCGCGCCCGCCTCCTCGAGCAGGTCCGCGACGAGCGGCGCGGCGAACGCGCTCATGCGGTTGCCCGCCGCGGCGCGCACATCCTGCAGCTCGACGAGGGCGCCCGCGTGCTTCGCGAGCCACTCCTCGGGCAGCCTGAACGTCTGGCCGTCCGGGAGCTTGTGGTACTTGCGTCCCTCGCGCCATGACGCGAGCACGGCCTCAAGCGGGAAGTCGAGGCCGTCGAAGGCGAAGCTCACCTTCAGGTCGAACCAGTCGAGGCCGCTGCCGACCTTGACCTCGGGCATCAAGGCGCCACGCGGGCTCAGCTTCCGCGCGCTCGCGTCCAAGAAGACCTCGAAGCCCGCAGTCTGCGCGCGCTCGAGCCCCTCGAGCAGGAAGTCGAGCGCCGCGTCGCCGTCGAGCGCGTTCACGTTCAGGCCCGCCGCGGCAAGCGCGTCCGTGTGGCGCTTCTCCGCTACGAAGTCGCGCGTGACGACACGGTACTTGCCCGTCGCGCCCTCGAGCCGAAGCATCGGGCGCGCGTCGCCCGCGCTCGCCTCGGCCGCGATGTCGCCCACCTGATAGGCGAACCGAGCGTCGATGTCGATGCCCCCGCCGCCCAGTCGCTCGACCGCGCCCACGATGAGACGTGGGCGCGGAGAGAACAGACCCGCCGGCGCAGCGCGCAGATGCCGTGTGCGCAGGTCGAGCGGCACACGCACGGCCGGGATGAAACGCTCGAGGAAGTCCTCGATCTGTTCTGCGGGGATCTTCGGCGTCTGTTGAAAGATCAGCCGAATCACACCGGAGTGCGTATTCGTAGACAGGGGCCGCAGGGTGTCATCCTGCAGGTGCAGCCAGCCGACGCCCAGAGGCACGATCGCCTTGATCTGCGGCACCCAACGCAGGCGCAGAGAGCCCTCTTTGCCATCCTCGACCTCGAGTCGGATGGTCACAGGCTCTGTCGACACCCGCACGCGCGTCTCACCGACGAAGACCTCGCGCGCGTCGGGCAGGAGCGCGAACCAGTCCGTCTCTAGGCTGCGCAGCGTGGGCGTGGCGCGCTGGAGGCCCTGCGGGTTGAACTTGCAGAGGTCCTCCATGAGATCGATCTGCTCGACGACCGCGTCGATGCGTCGGTCGACCTCGGTCACGCCGTCGACGCGGGCCGCTGCCTCGTCGAGCGAGGCGGGGAACTTGCCGATGGTCACGTCGTTCGTGCCCCGCTGCGGCCGGGCGAGCACGCGAATCAGATGCGCGCTCGTCGGGCGGACGCCGCCGAGCACGTCCGTCGCCTCGCCCGGCTTCAGGACATACCGCACCCACCCGGGCGCGGCCGGCTCGTCCCCGAGGGTGAGGGGGCTCTTCGGGCGCTGGCCGTCCTCGACGAGCGGCGCGAGCGCCATCGCCCAGCCGGGCGTCGTCAACAGAGCGCGCACCTCGGGAATCCGCGAGCCCAGCGCGAGCGTGACCGCGGCGACGTGCACGCACGCCCAGCTCGGCGTACAGCGGTTGCACTTCAGCTCGTAGAGCTTCGTCGGCGGCTCGACCGTGGGCGGCGCGTAGGAGAAGCCGCTCACCTCGCGCTCACCGACGCGGAACCGGAACTCGCCTTGACGTTCACCGAAGCGAATACCGCGCGCCTGGTTCAAGCACTCCTGCAAGAACGTGGGCTTCAGCGATTCGGTGTAAAACTCCAGCCTACGCAGCGCCTCGCCGACCGCACTCCAGCTCACGTCCGGGGGAAGTTCCACCGTGAGCGGTATCGTGGGCGGGGGTGAGTTCTGCCGCGCGGCCGGGGGGACAAAACGGCCTTTCGCCATTCGTGCTCCTCGCGGCGCGTCGAGAGAAGACGCGAGCCGCGCGGGACGATGCACGCTTCGGCCGCTGTGGTAAAGCGAAAAGCAACGCCCGAATCGCTCCCCGGGCCGGATGCGCGCGGCGCGGAGTCATTTTTGGTCCGCTCGCCGCCCACGCGGGGCGGTCAGTGCCTTCAGATCTCGGGCACGAAGAGGTCGGTCAGCAGCGGCTGGCCCGGCACGGCCTGGTAGTGGTCGAACGCGGTCTGACCCCGCGCCCGGAGCAGGTCCTCGTCGATGAAGAACTGCCCCGTCACGGCCCGCGCGTCGCTCGTCAGGACCTCGAACGCGGCGTCTGCCATGATCTCCGGCGTGCGGCTACCGCTCATCAGCGCGTCGCCGCCGAGCCACTCCACGGCGGCCGTGCCGATGAGCGTCCTCGGCCAGAGCGCGTTCGCGGCGATGCCCGCAGACTTGAGCTCGGCCGCGAGGCCAAAGACCATCATGCTCATCGCGAACTTCGACGTCGTATACGGCGTGTGGTTCTCGAACCAGCGCGCCTCGAGGCTGATCGGCGGTGACAGGTTCAGGATGTGAGCGTTGCTGGACTTGCGCAGGTGGGGAATGCAGGCCTGCGCGAGCAGGTAGGGCGCGCGCACGTTCAGCCCGAAGACCAGGTCGAAGCGCTTCACGGGCAAGTGCTCGACCGGCATGAGCATGATGGCGCCCGCGTTGTTCACCAGGCAATCGATGCCGCCGAAGTGGTCGGCGGCTTGAGCCACGGCCTCTGCGACGCGCGCCTCGTCGCGCACGTCCACCTGCAGCGCGAGGCCGCGCCCGCCAGCCGCGTTCACCGCCTCGGCCGCCTCGTAGATCGTGCCCTTGAGCTTGCCGTCGTTGTCGACCGTCTTGGCGGCGATGACGACGTTCGCGCCATCCTGAGCGCACCGCAGGGCGATGGCGTGGCCGATGCCGCGCGTGCCACCGGTGATGAAGACGGTCTTGCCGCGCAGCGAGTGCGCCCGGGGCGCCGTGGGGGTTTGCATGGTTTTCCTCCGAAGGGCCGCATCAGACCACGTTCGGCGCGCGCACGGCAAAGGGCTTGACTCGACTCGCCGCGCGGGGCTTTCGTTCGCGCCATGAACGCCCCCCAACGCTTTCTGCTGCTTGAGAACATTCACCCCGTCGCCCGAGAGCTGCTCGAGGCCGCCGGCCACCAGGTCGAGACGACCGGCGCGTCGCTCAAGCCCGACGAGCTCGTCGCGCGCCTCAATGAAGGCCGCTTCGACGTGCTGGGGATTCGGTCGCGCACCCAGGTGGTGCCCGAGGTCTTCGCGCGGGCTCCCGGCCTGAAGGCCATGGGTGCGTTCTGCATCGGCACCAACCAGATCGCGCTCGACGCCGCGATGCAGGCGGGCGTGGCGGTCTTCAACGCGCCGTTCAGCAACACGCGGAGCGTCGCGGAGTTGGTCATCGCCGAGGTCGTGATGCTCGCGCGCCAGATCCCCGACCGCATCCGCGAGATGCACGAGGGCCGCTGGAACAAGATGGCGACGGGCTCCTACGAGGTGCGCGGCAAGACGCTCGGCATCGTCGGCTACGGCCACATCGGCCGCCAAGTCGGCGTGATGGCGGAGATGCTGGGGATGAGCGTCGTCTTTCACGACGTCGTTCAGCGGCTGCCGATGGGCAATAACCGCCCTGCCGAGAGCTTGGAGGCCCTGCTGGCGGTGGCCGACTTCGTGACCCTGCATGTGCCCGAGACGCCGCTCACGGCGAACCTGATGGGTCGCGCCCAGATCGCGCAGATGAAGGCGGGCGCGCGGCTGCTCAACTTGAGCCGCGGCACGGTCGTCGACCTCGACGCCCTGGCCGACGCCTTGCGCTCGGGGCAGGTCGGCGGCGCGGCCGTCGACGTCTACCCCACGGAGCCCGAGGCCAACCAGTCGACGGGCTTTCAGAGCCCGCTCACGGGGCTGCCGAACGTGATCATGACGCCGCACATCGGGGGCTCGACGCTTGAAGCGCAGGAGAACATCGGCCGCGAGGTCACCGGCAGCCTGCTGCGGTACCTGACCGCCGGCTCGACGCAGGGCAGCGTCTCGCTCCCCGAGGTCGACCTCGGCCGCATGCCCGGCACGCACCGCGTCGTCCACATTCACCGCAACGTGCCCGGCGTGCTCGGCGACGTGAACCGGATCGTCTCGCAGCACAAGGCGAACATTCTCGCGCAGCAGCTCGGCACGAACGCCCGCATCGGCTACGTCGTCATCGACGTGGACACCCCTGTGGCCGAGGCCATCTGCCAGGACCTGCTCGCGCTCGAGACGACGATTCGAGCGCGGGCGCTGGCTTAAAGAAGCCGGGCTGCGTTTCTTCGCCCGCCGCGGCGAACGCGGATAAAGTACGGCCACACACGCAGCACCCGGGGGGGACGAATGCACTTTCTGAAGCGAATCTCGTGCGGCCTCAGCTTGGCCGCCTTTGGACTCGTGAGCGCGGCCTCGGCCTCGGGCAGCGGCCCGGGCATGACGGCGGAGGCCTCGCTCAAGGACATCCTGAGCGGGAACGAGACCTACAAGAAGAACGACATGCTCGCGAAGCGCCGCAGCGAGACGGCGCAGAGCCAGTCCCCGCAGGCCATCATCGTGAGCTGCTCCGACTCGCGCGTGCCGCCCGAGGGCGTGTTCAACCGCTACTTGGGGCGCCTCTTCGTCGTACGCACGGCCGGGCACGCCGTCGGCGACTATGAGCTGGCGAGCATCGAATACGCCGTCGAGCACCTGCATGTGCCCCTGATCGTGGTCATGGGCCACGAGCGCTGCGGCGCGGTCAAGGCGACGGCCGAGGCCTTCGGGGGCGGGGCGGCGCCCGCGAAGGCGGACAGCCACGACGACCACGACGACCACGCCGCGAAGCCTGCCCAGGCGGAGAAGCACGACGACCACGGCGGCCACGACGACCACGACGCCAAGCCGGCGAAGGCCGCGAAGCCCGCCAAGGCGGAGAAGCACGATGACCATGGTGGTCATGGGGGCCACCACCGGCCGTCCGACGAGCACGGCGCGCTCGCGAGCGACGCAGCCGAGGGCGCGTGCTCGGGCCCGGCCAAGGCAGGCCAGGCGCCCCCGCACGACCACATCGGCGCGCTTGTCAAAGAGTTGACACCCGCGGTCGCTGAGGCCAAGCAGGGCAACCCGGAGGACTTGGTCGACGCCGCCGTGCGGGTGAACGCGAAGCGCGTCGCGCGCCAGCTCGTCGCTGAGTCGGGCGTGCTCCGCGACGCCGTCGAGACCGGTAAGCTCAAGGTTGTGGCCGCGCGCTACGACCTGGACACGGGCGCGGTCGACCTCCTGGAGTGAGCCCGCGCTCGGCTCAGAAGGCCGCGTGCACAGAGACGCCGAGCAGGTCGAAGCCCGACTCGACGCGCCCCGCGTTGACCGCCGGCGCGTCGCGGCCGTCGCACTCGCTGGGGCACGGCGCGAGCGGGCGCTGCTGAGGCACCTTGGCGTCCGGCTCCGCCGTCACCTGGTCGGGCTGGAGCACACGGGCGTAGCCCACGGCGAGGCGCAGCGCGGTGGACGCGACGTGGAACGTGCCCTCGGCCCCCAAGCCGAGCCCGAGGCGGTCGAAGCTCACGAAGTCGATGTGGGCGTATCGGGGCGGCGTGGCCCCTCGCTCCACGGACGCGCCGGCGTGCAAGCGCAGGCGGCCCGGCAAGGGCGAGAACGAGCCGCCGAGTGAGAGCCCCAGCGTGTCTCGCCATCGCCTCGGCAAGACAACGTCCGGCACCGGCTCGGCGCCGAAGAGCCGGATCTCCCCGTCGAGCGCAAGGCGCTGCTGGTTCATCGTCGACCACCCCGCCCACTGGCCTTGAAGCTCCACATCCCAGCGCTCGGCCTCGGGCGCGGGCGCCGGATCGTGCATGCGCGCCGCGACACGCGCAGTCGCAGGCAGCGTCAGCCGCGTGCGCGCCGCGGCGCCTGGGACAGTGAGCTGCTCCGGCGTGAACGCCCCCTGCCCGGGCACGTTACGGAGCACAAAGTCACCCGACGCGTCGAAGACCACAGGCACCGCGCGACCCGAGACCGCGAGGTCGAGCCACGGCGTCGCCTGACCCCACGCGCCCACGAGGGCTGTCGGGGCGAAGGGGTCGCGCACGCGCAGCTCCGCCTCGACCTCGGCTGCGCTCGCGAGGGGCGCGAGCCCGCTGCCCGTGGAGCCATCGACCACCAAGCGATAGTTCAGGCGGGGCATGGTCGCCGCCTGCGCGGTGATACCGACGCCAAAGCGGGGTCCGCCCCACGCGACGGAGACCCCCGGGAACAAGATCATGCCGTCATACCCTGTCGTGAGCCAGCGCTGGCCGCCCGCGCGCGGCCACGCCTGCGCGGCCACCCCGTGCGGGCCGTAGAGCGAGAGCGCGAAGACCCAGTCGCGCAGGCCGAGATCGTGAGAGGCCGCGACCATCGCGCCGAGCGCGAAGGGGTCGCCTTGCTCAGACACCGGTGCATAGGGGTCGACACTCGGCGTGACGTTTGCGTCCTGCGGAATGACGCTGGGGGCGCGCTCGAAGCGCACGCGCTGCCAGGTGACCTCGTGGCTGTAGAAGGCGTGCGCGCCCTTGAGCCGCGCGAGCGCGCCGGGGTTCAGGTCGACCGCGGACGGGTCGCGCACGGACGCCGCGACCGCGCCGCCGCGCGCGAGGCCGAGCGGTGTGCGCTCGCCGACCTCGAGGCCGCCCGCAACGGCGAGCGTGGGCGCGGAGAGGGCGAACAGGGCAGCGGGCAACGTGAGTCGCATTGCCGGCCATGTTGAGCGGGCGCGCGCCTGCGTGCAATGCTGCGCGCCATGACGTCTTCGAGGAGTCACGGGGGCGCGGTGTGGGCGGCGAGCATCGCGGCGCTGGTCTGCGTAGCGTGCGAGAACCCCGTGGACACCACGCCGAACCGCTTTGACGCGGCGAGCGCGACGCCGCTTGACGGCGCCGCCCACGCGCCGGACGGGCCGCTCTCCGACGCGACCGACGAGAGCGGCGCATGCGGATGCCTTGAGGTGGGGCAGACCTTTCGCTTCGACAGTCTGACGCTTGAGAGCCTCGACGGCGGTCCGCACCCCGCGGTCGGCCAGCTCAATGACAAGTGGGGGCACGACATTCGCGCGCACCTGCTGAACGTGCTCTTCGAGGTCACCGAGGTCGCTGAGGACAGGGTCCGCGTGCACGCGCTGAACGCGGCGCGCGATCTGGTCCCGAGCGCGCAGGCGAGCGCGCCGATCTGCCGCCTTGAGCCCACGGGCGTCGACTTCGAGCTCGAGCGCACGGGCTGCGCCTTCACGATGACCGCGCCCGCAGGGATCCGCATCTATGTCGGCACGACCGCCGAGACCAAGAACTGCGCGCCGACCCTCCCCGTGCCGAACGCCATCCCGATCGACCGTGTGCGTCTGGCGTTCACGCTGCGCCCCGACTGCGCTGCGCTCGACGAGGGCCGCGTGCTCGAAGCGTCCCTGCCCAAGGCCGCGCTCGACCGAGTGTGCACCTGTCTGGCCGACGACGTGGGCGCGTGCGCCGGCGCCGCGGCGCAGCCGGGCTGCGACGGCTGCGCGGGCAGCTACTTCAACTTGAGCGGGCTGCTGCTCGCGCTCGGGCGCGGCGTGGCGCCCGCCTATCGGTGCACAGACGCCAACGGCGGCCCCGCCCTGTGCCTTGAGGCCCGCTTCTCGAGCGAGCGTGTGCTCGCCCCCCTGCCCGACTGTCCACCCGGAGTGCCTTGATGAAGACGACCTCGACTGCTTGGATCGGCCTCGCCGCCGCGCTCTGCGCCGCGGTGGCCTGCGACGACTCGACCTCGAGCGGGCCACCGCCCGCGGCGGACGCTGCCTCGACGAACGACGCTCGCCGCATTTCGACCGGGGACACCGGCGGAGGCGGGGCGGCAGGCGGCGCGGCAGGCGACGCAGCGGGTGGCGCAGCCGGCGGGTTCTTGCCTACGGGCGGTCAAGCGGGCGGCGCCGAGGTGCCCGTTGAGGGCGTGCTGCGCCTCGACCCCGCCGAGGTCACGCTCGCTGTGGCCCCGGGCGCGCCCCCGTCCGTGGCCTATGCGCTTCGGCGCGAGGGCGGTCCCGGCGGCCCCGCGCCTGTGCCCGCGAACGCCGCGACGTGGGAGGTGCAGCCGTCGACGCTCGGCGCGGTCGATCCGCAGACGGGCGTGTTCACGAGCAGCGGCACGCCGGGCCAGGGCTTCGTGCGCGCGACGCAGGGCGATGACACGGCCGAGGGCATCATCCGCGTGGCGGACGTAGGCCGCGTGCTGCTGCCCGGCACGCCAGAGGACGCGCCCGACCGCTTCGCCGCGGCGCCCCCGGCCGAGGGCTGCGCCCCGGAGTGGGCCTACCCCGAAGCGGGGACCATCATCCCGAGTAACCTCGGGAGCATGACCTTCCAGTGGTATGAGGACGGTCACGACCTGTTTAGGCTCACGCTTGAGGTCGGCGCTCTGCGCGTCGAGGTCTTCACGCAGACGCCCGAGGCGACGCTCACGGGCGAGACGTGGCGCGCCATCCTGACCGCCGCGGCGGGCGATACCTTGCGCGTCACGCTCGCGGGCTTGGGCGGCAGCGGCCCCGAGGCGTGCAGCACCGAGGCCCTGCCCGTGGTCGTCGACCGCAGCCAGATCATCGGGGCCATCTACTACTGGTCGACCGGCGACGCCGGCATCATGCGGATTCCTGTGGGCGAGACCGAGGCGCCCGAGCCCTTTCTGACGCCTGCGGTGGCGCCGACCGTCAACTGCCCCGCCTGCCACGCGCTGTCGCGCGATGGCACCCGCATCGCGCTCACGCGCACGACGTTCCCGCCCTTCGGCAACTTGTACGTCGCGCCGGTGGCCGACCCCCTGAATACTTTCTACGATCCTGCCAATAAAATCGGGTACTTCCCGAGCTTTAGCCCCCGGGCCGACCGCCTCGTGGGCGGCAACGGTGGGGCGCTCGTCATCACCGATGTCGCGACCGGCGCGGAGCTCGAGCGGCTGCCGATGCCGATGGGCAAGGTCGGCGGCTCGCCCGACTGGGATTGGCGTGAGGAGCGGATCGCGGCGGCGATGGGCGACGTGGGGCTCGCGAACCCGATCCCGGACGTCGGCATCAGCCAGGGCGTGATCGCCCAGTGGGTCAAGGACGGCGCCCAGTGGCGTCAGCCCGAGGTGCTGGTGCCGCGCGACGGCAACGAGACGAACGACCGCCCCGCCTACTCGCCCGACGGCCAGTGGCTCGCCTTTCACCGCACCGGCGACAGCAACGGCGGCGGCATGGGCAACTCGAGCAGCGCGCTGTGGTTCATCCCAAGCGCCGGTGGGGTTCCGCCGGTGGAGCTGCGCCGCGCCAACCGCGAGCCCGGCCTGGGCAACGCGTGGCCCAAGTGGGCGCCGGTGAACGGCGGCGGGCGTCTGTGGCTGGCCTTCAGCAGCTTGCGCGGCTACGGGCGCGCGCTGCAGCAGAACGGCGGCGAGGGCTCTACCCCGCAGCTCTGGATCACGAGCATCGACCCCGATGCCGCCCCCGGCGCTGACCCGTCGAGCCCCGCGTTCTGGCTGCCGGGGCAGAGCCTCCGCAGCGGCAACCACATCCCCTACTGGGCGCCCTACACCAAGCGCTGAGCGGGTCTCGGCCTCAGCGGAATCGCGCGCTCAGCGCCAGCCCGAAGGCGCCGTCGTGGTTCACGGGGCCCCTCTGGCCTCGGTCCGGGAGCCGCGCGAAGGACGCGAGCGCCGCGCCGCCGACGGACCACTCCTCGTCCATGGCCCACTCGCGCGCGAGGATGAGCGTCGAGCCAAAGCCCCAGCCGCCCGTGTAGCGCGCGACCGCCTCGCCGTCGTCGCTCACCCGGGTCTGGTCGGCGGTCGCCGCCTGAACCGAGAGCGAGAGCGACAGGTTGTCGGGCCCGGGGTACCACAGCACGCCCCCGCCCAAGCCGGTCATCGAGGCCTCGACGCTCGGATCGTCGTCACTGAAGACGCCGTTCGGCTCGAAGCGCGGCCCCGTGACGCCCACGCGGGTCAGGTCCCCGAAGAAGCCGACGTCGCGGTCCACCATCCACCCGAGCTGGAGCGCGACGGCCGCCCCGGTGCCCTGGGTCGTCTGGAGCGCCGAGGTCTGGCGCAGATAGGCCATGCCCATCAGCCCGCGGGCGAAGAAGCCGCCTCGGCCCGGCTGGTGGGCCAATTCGGCGTCCGTGAAGTCAGCGGCGCGCGCCGCGACCGGGAAGGCGAGGCAGAGCGCCGCCCAGGGCGCGACGAGTGAGCGAGGGCGCATCAGTTCACCACAGGCAAGGCATCTGGGTTGGGCGGCTCCGCCGACTCGCGCACCTCGGCGCCGAGCCGCGCGACAAGCTTGCGGTCGAGCAGGTGCGTCGGGCGCACGTTCTTGAGCGCCGCGAGCATCACGTTGCGGACGTCTGGGATGGTCTCGGAGAGCTGCTGCAGCAGCGCCCCCATCTGGTCGCGCTTGAGGCCCGGCTGGCTGCCGCACAGGTTGCAGGGCAGGATCGGGTACGCGGCGAGCCGCGCATAGGCCGCGATCTCCGCCTCGGGCGCCTCGACGAGCGGTCGAACGACCCGATAGCGACCGTCGTCCGTCGTGTAGCCGGCGGGCATGGTCTGGAGCTTGCCGCCGTAAAACATGTTCAGCATGAAGGTCTCGAGCGCGTCGTCTAAGTGGTGCCCGAGCGCGATGACGTTGCAGCCGAGCCGCTCGGCGGCCCCGTAGAGGGTGCCGCGGCGCAGTCGGGCGCAGGGCGCGCAGTAGGTGTCGCCCTCTTCGACCAGCGACATCACGATGCTGTACGTGTCGCGGTGAATGATCTCGTGCGGCGCGCCGAACGCGCGGAGCCACTCCGCGAGCGGGGCGCCGTCGTAGCCCGGCTGGCCCTGGTCGAGGTGCACGCCGATGAGCTCGTAGCGCACGGGCGAGCGCCGCTGGTGCTCAACGAGCAGGTCGAAGAGCGTGTAGCTGTCCTTGCCGCCCGACAGGCAGACCATGACCTTGTCGCCGTCCCGGATGAGATCGTAGTCGCGCAGGGTCGTCCCCATGCGTCGGTACAGCTTGCGGCGCAGCGTGTCCGCCTCTGTGTGCACCATTGGCCGCTCCCGGCTCGAGAAAAGCGCCCGAGGGTCGCTACGCCCGCGCCGCGTGTCAAGCCGCCGCGCTGCGGTCGCATTTTGGTTGAACCCAGCGCGGTCACATGCGGGAACACGCTGAGAGGGAACATGAGCGCCCAAGCCCGAGACACCATCGTTGACCGCCTGCTGCGCAACGCCCGCGAGCGGCCCGACGCCCCCGCGGTCTACACACGCGATGCCGCGGGCGACTTTCGTCCGCTGAGCTGGTCGGCCTACGCCACGCGCTGCCGGGCCTTCGCGGGCGCGCTGCTTGCCGAAGGCTTCGCCCCGGGTGATGTCGTGACCGTGCTCGGCGAGAACAGCGTCGCCTGGCTCGTGGCCGACCTGGGTGCGATGATGGCGCGCGGCGTCGCCGCCGGGGTCTACACCACGAGCACCGCCGAGCAGGCCGCCTATATCATCGGCCACTGCGACGCGCAGGTCTGCGTCGTCGAGGACGCTGCGCAGTGGCGCAAGGTCCACGAGCAACGCGCCCACCTGCCGGCGCTGCGGCGCATCGTGCTCGAGCGCGAGGTCGAGCAGGTGCGGGACTCGGACCCGACCGCGCTCAGCTTCGAGGCGTTCCTCGCGCTCGGTCAGGCGCACCAGACCGAGGTCGACGCCCGACTCGCGGCGCTCGAACCCGGCGACCTGGCCACGCTGATCTACACGAGCGGCACCACCGGCCCGCCAAAGGGCGTGATGCTCAGCCACGACAACCTGGCCTTCACCGCCGACATCGCGCTCAACATCTTGGGGCAGGCGTCGCCCGACGAGTGCGTAGTGTCATACCTGCCGCTGTCGCACATCGCCGAGCAGATGTTCTCGATTCACCTCGCGATCAGCGCGGTCTACCCCGTGTGGATCGCGGGCGGCTTCGACCGGCTCAAGGACACCCTGCTCGCGGCGCGGCCGACGATTTTCATGGGGGTGCCGCGGGTGTGGGAGAAGTTCGCCGCCGCCCTCGAGGGCCGGCTGAGCGAGGCGCGCGGGCTCAAGGGCGCGATCGTGCGATGGGCGATGCAGGTGGGTGAGCGCACGCGGGACGCCGTCGTGGAGCGCGGTCGACCGAGCGGCTTGGACGCGCTGCGCTTCGCGGTGGCCGAGCGCCTCTTCTATCGCAAGCTCGCCGCCCAGCTCGGCCTCGACCGGCTCAAGATCGCCGTGTCGGGCGCCGCGCCCATCAGCCGCGCGACGCTCGACTTCTTCGCGCGGGTCGGCATCGTGATTCACGAGGTCTACGGGCAGAGCGAGGGCACGGGGCCAACGACCTTCAACCGCCCCGCGCCAGGCCACCGGCGCCTGGGGACCGTGGGCCGACCCGTGCCCGGGGTCGAGGTGCGGCTCGCGCCCGACGGCGAGATCCAGGCGCGCGGGCGCAACATCTTCCTGGGCTACTACAAGCAGCCCGAGGCCACGGCCGAGGCCCTGGTCGATGGCTGGCTGTGCTCCGGCGACATCGGCGCCTTCGACGCCGAGGGATATCTCCAGATTACGGACCGCAAGAAGGACCTGATCATCACCGCGGGCGGCAAGAACGTCGCGCCGCAGAACCTTGAGCGGCTTCTCAAGGGCATCGCGGGGGTCTCGCAGGCCGTCGTCGTCGGGGACCTGCAGCCGTATCTGGTCGCGCTCTTGACGCTTGATCCCGAGCGGCCCGCGTCGGCGCAGGCGCTGCAGAGGGGCGTGGACGCGGTGAACGCGCACCTCGCTCAGTACGAGACGATCAAGCGCTTCGTCGTGCTGCCGGGCGACTTCAGCGTCGAGGGAGGCGAGCTCACGCCCACGCAAAAGGTCAAGCGCAAGGTCGTGAGCGAAAAGTACGCGGCGGAGATCGCGGCGCTCTACGCCGCGGGTCAGTGAGCGGACGCGCCGGGGTGCTTGCGCTGCCAGCGGATCGACGAGACGACTGAGACGGCGATGAAGGCCGCGCCGAGTAGGCCGGTGACGACCTCGGGGATGTGCATGAAGCTCTGGAGCAGCATGATCACGCCAAGGCAGATGATCGCGTAGAAGGCGCCATGCTCAAGGAAGCGGTACTCGCCCAGGGTGCCCTTGTCGACGAGCATGACGGTCATGCTGCGGACGAACATCGCGCCGATACCGAGGCCGAGGGCGATGACGAGCAGGTTCGTCGAGAGCGCGAAGGCGCCGATTACGCCGTCGAACGAGAAGGACGCGTCGAGGACCTCGAGGTACAGGAACGCGCCGAGGCCCGCCTTCGCGGCGATGGCGGCCGCGTCCGGGCCGGTGGCGTGCGCCCCCTCAGCGGCGACCTCACCCTCCTCGGGCGCGCCGGCGTCCATCACGGCGCCGATGCCGTCGACAAGGATGTAGCAGACCAGGCCAAAGATGCCGGAGATCAAGAAGGTGTTCTGGTCTGCCGCCGGCACACGACCGGAGACGAAGTACATCAGGAGCAGCACCACGGCGAGCTGGACAGCCTCGACACGCCCAAGGCTCGAGAGCGGCCGCTCGACGACGGAGATCCAGTGGACCTCCTTGTCACTGTCGATGAAGTGCTTGAGGCCGACCATCATCAGGAAAGTCCCGCCGAACGCCGACACGGCGACGTGCGCCTCGGTCAGGATGCGGGCGTACTCGGCCGGGTTCGAGGCCGCCATGACCACGGCGTCCCACGGCGTAATCTTGGCGATGACCGCCACGATGACGAGCGGGAAGACCACGCGCATGCCGAAGACGGCGATCGCGATGCCCCAGGTCAAGAAGCGGTGCCGCCAAACAGGGTCCATGCCCGCGAGCACCTTCGCGTTCACCACGGCGTTGTCGAACGACAGGCTGACCTCGAGCACGCCGAGCACGGCGACGATGAAGAGCGTGGACAAGGCGCCTTGGACGCCCCCGCCCGAGAACCCAATGTAGGCCGCGCCGACGAGCGCGAAGAGCGTGAACAGCAGGCTACCGCGGTAGTACTTGAGCATGGCGTGACTCCCTGGGCCGAAGAGAGGCCGCCGTTCTCATGTTCGCGTTGCGAAAGCAAGCGGTCGGCGCGCCGCGCAGGGGTTCAGACGAGCAGCGTGTCGAGCGAATCCGCGGTCAGAACGCCTTCGATCCAGCGCTCAAGGTCCGCGATCGAGGCGGCCTCAAGGCGCGGGCAGTCCTCCGAAGGCGCTCCAATCCGGTCATGAACGCCTCCTCGACGCGCTCAGGCAACTCTTCGGCCGCCTCGATGATGCGCGCGTCCTCAATCGGACTGACCGTGAAAAGATTCCACAAGAACGCCGCCAGCGTCGACGCGCCCCCCGGCTCACGCCGCAGCACGCCGAGCCGCTCCACCCAGTCATCAAACAGCGCCACCGACTCCGCCCTCGAGCCCGCCTGGAGCGCCTCGAGCGCGGTCTCGCTGACCGCGTCCCCGGCCCGCCCTCGCAGCCATATCCAGCAGCACGCACCCATACTCGGGCAGCAGGCCGCGCAGCGCGACGCGCAGCAGCCCGGCCGCGTGTCGCGGCACGGTGAAGACCTTGCGAAACAGCGCGTCGTGCGGTCGGAGAGTACGGCTCACGCGACCTATATCGGTCGCAGCCGCCGCGTGTCGCATGCATCTGCGACCCCGCCGTCAAAAAGTTCGCATCGCGCGCGTCCGCCCCGACGAGCGGCTCAGCCGCCGTGGGCCTGTTGATCGGCTTTGAGAACGACGCGGCCCCGAGTTAAGCCCAGAGGACGGCCTTCTTCGCGCTGTACCAGCCTTCCAGGTGGTCGGCGTTGGCGGCCTCGATGCGGGCCCGCTTGATCTTCATGGTGGGGGTCAGGAGGCCATTCTCGATGGTGAAGGGCTCCCGCGCGACGACGAGGAAGTCGAGCTTCTCGTACTCGGCGATCTGGCCGTTGACCTTCTTGAGCAGCTCGGTGAGCTGCGCCTCGACATCGGCCCGCACGGCGGCGTCGCCCAGCTGGGGGCGGATGCTCTCGGCGAGCACGACCATGCCGTAGGCGGCGGGCTGCCCCACGCCCGAGACACACGAGAGCTCGACGAGGGGGTGCTCGTTGATGCGGTTCTCGATGGGCGCGGGGGCGACGTACTTGCCCTTCGCGGTCTTGAAGAGCTCCTTGACGCGACCGGTGAGCTTGAGCAGGCCGTCGGCCCGCCGCTCGCCCTTATCGCCTGTGCGGAAGAAGCCGTCCTCCGTGAAGGCCTCGGCCGTGAGCGTCGGCTCTTTGTAGTAGCCGACCATCGTGCCCGGCGACTTGATGAGCACCTCGCCCTCGTCGCTGATGCGGACCTCGACACCGGCGTAGGGCAGGCCCACGTAGCCCGGCGCGTTCTTCTCGACCGACGACAGGTGCGAGAACGCGAAGTCCTCGGTCATCGCGTAGCCCTCGAGCAGGTTGAGGCCCAAGCGCCGGTACCATGAGATGAGCTCGGCGGGGATCGGCGCCGAGCCGCTGCCCGCCAGCCGGACCTTGTTCAAGCCGAGCCCCGTGAGCACCTTCTTGGCGATGAGCCCACGAATCACGGGGATCTTGAGCAGCAGGTCGAGCTTCTTGGGCGGCAGCTTCGCGAACACGCCCTGCTGGAACTTGAGCCACAGGCGCGGCACCGAGATAAAGAGCGTCGGCTGCGCGCGCTTGAGGTCCGCGACGAACGTGTCGAGCGCCTCGGCGAAGAAGATGTGGCCTCCGCCGACGAACGAGGCGCACTCGATGTAAGCCCGCTCAAAGACGTGCGCAAGCGGCAGGTAGGACAGCGCGCGCTCGCCGGGCACGAAGCCCACGCCACGCACGATGCCCTCGGTGGCCCGCGTCACGCGCTCGAAGCTGTGCATCACGCCCTTCGGCTGCCCGGTGGAGCCCGAGGTGTAGATGATCATCGCCAGCTCGTCGCCTTGTCGCGCAACGCGACCCGTCAGCGGCTGCGTGCGCCCGATGACGGCGTCCCACGCCTCGAACGACGTCTTGGGCGCGAGCGGGAGGGCGATGCGGGGCAGGCCCTCGGGGACGCCGGGCTCCTGCGCGCTCCACGTGTCGAGCTTGCCGACGAAGATCGCCTTCGCCTCGCTGTGCTCGAGCACGTAGCGCACGACGTCCGCGCTCTCCGTCGGGAAGATCGCGACGGTCGTGAAGCCGCCGATCCAGATCGCGAGCTCGGCCATGAAGAAGTGCGCGCAGTTCTTCGACAGGATCGCCACGCGGTCGCCGGGCTGCAGCCCCAGCGACTGCAGATGAGCGGCCATCCGGCGCGCCTCGTCGAGCACGCGGCCCCACGAATAATCCGTGGTCGCACCTGCGCCGGTGGGTTGCGTCAGGTAGACGCGCTCGGGATGGGCGGCCTCTTTGTCGTAGACGTAGTCAAGGATCAGCTTGGACACAGTGCGGCTCCTAGGGTGGGTGTCGCGG
>Ga0209598_10000038_pt1 | contig 91066 bp, 71 predicted proteins | sample M_140807_EF_Meta_FD_187317 | JGI IMG/M metagenome (GOLD analysis project Ga0209598, IMG submission 187317) | Freshwater microbial communities from Lake Montjoie, Canada to study carbon cycling - M_140807_EF_MetaG (SPAdes) (version 2) | ecosystem: Environmental > Aquatic > Freshwater > Lake... | reverse complement strand
ACGCAAACACACGGCATCCTGCCGTTGTTTGCTTGGCCGGCTCCGCCGGCTGGTGCTTACCCGGCCCTCCGGGCCTGGCGCGGGGTAGCGATGCTTTGAAAGGCTGAAGCCTGTCCCAGATCGGGCACGACAGGCTTGAGGCTCGCCTGACCGCGGCTCACTTGGGCGGGTCGAGCACGACATCGAGAGCGATCTCCGCCCCGTCGCGCAGCACGACCACGGGCACCGTCTCGCCGCCCTTGTGCTTCCGCAGGGCGCTGTCGAAATCTTCGAGCCCGGTCACGGCGCTGGCCCCGAGCCGGACGATCACGTCGCCTCCCTTGAGGCCGCCGCGGGCCGCGGGCGAATCCTTCGTCACGCCGGTGATGGCATACCCCTTCCCCGGCTTGCCGAAGTCGGGAATGCTGCCGAAGTATGGGCGGTCGCCACCGCGGGCGAAGATCTTCGAGGCGACCTCGATCGAGGCCGGCCGCTCGGGGGCGTTGGCGAGTTCGCGGACGAGGTCGGCGACGAGGTGCGTGATCCGCACCATGCCGTCGTAGTTGATCTTGTCGGCGGTGTCGGTCGGGCGGTGGTAGTCGGAGTGAGACCCCGTGAAGACGTGGAGCACGGGAATCTTTCTGGCATAGAAGCTGGCGTGGTCGCTGGGGCCAAAGCCGCCGGGCTCCTTCGCCGCCTTGAACCCGTGCGTTTCGACGAGACGGTCGACGAGCGGATCGAGGCCCGTGCCCGTGCCCGTGCCATGGACGACGAGCGTGTCGCCGTCGAGGCGGCCCACCATGTCGAGGTTGACCATGGCGGCGGTGTCGGCCAGCGGCACGGCCGGGTTGGCGGTGTAGTGGGCGCTGCCGAGCAGTCCGCGTTCCTCGCCCGAAAAGGCCACGAACAGCACATTTCTCCGCAACGGGCCTTCCCCGGCGAGCAGCCTCGCCACCTCGATCAGCATCGCGGTGCCGCTGGCGTTGTCGTCTGCCCCGTGATGAACGGTCGTGTCGCCCGGCGCCGCGGAGTTGACACCGCCGTATCCGAGATGGTCATAGTGGCCGCCGAGTACGATCGTCTCGCTGCCCGGACGGCCGGGCAGCAAAGCGATCACGTTTCGGGCCGTCGACTCGACACGGTCGATGGTGACGCGGCCGCGAATCCTCCAGCCGTCGAGCGGGCCGCTCCGCGGTTCGACCGTCTCGTCGATTTCCTTTTCGATCTCGGCGAGCCTGCGGCCGCGGGCCTCCTTCAACAGTCCGTCGACGACGTCGCGGCGGATCTGCATGATCGGCATCGTACGCCGTTCGGAACCGTCGCCGGCACGATCGAACGGCATCAGAGCGTCTTCACCGGCCGAGGCATCGTTGCAAAACAGCAGCCCGCCCGCCTCGTGCTCCGAGGCATTGGCCACCTTGCGGGCGAGGGCGGCATGCTGGGATGCCTGATTGCCGTCGAAGACGCTGTGCGGGTCGTCCTTTTGCGGCTCCTGTCGGAGCACGATCACGGCGGCGTTCCTCACGGTCTCCGGTGCCAGCGGGCGATAGTCGTCGTACTGTTCCTTGGGCGCGGTGATGCCATAGCCGGCGAACACCAACGGCAGGTCGAACGGACCGGAGCCGCCGGCCGCCAGCGGCGTGAAATCCCGCCCAAGTTCGAGCGATCGCACGGTCTGGCCGCCGTCGGCTCCGGCAGGCCCGACGATCTCCGCCCGATTGCCCTCGGCCGGTCCGAGTTTCGCCTGGAGCGTGAGCGGAAACGACTGGAACGCCGTCCCGCCGACCCGCTCGGTGTCGAGTCCGACGGCCCGGAATTGGCCGGCCACCCAATCCGCCGCCATGTCGATCCCCGCCGTTCCGGGGCCGCGGCCCTCCCGCTCCGGTGAGGCCAGCCAGCCGACGGCGGTCTGGAGCCGGGCCTTCATGGAGGCATCCGCCGACGCCTGGTCGTCGGCCAGCGACCGTGGCACCAGCGTCGGCATGGAAAGCAGCAGGATCGCGACTGCCAGCGACAGTCCGGCGCTGCGACACTGCCGAAAGAGACCGAGCAGGCCGGCAAAGCGGCCCTTCGTCCTGCACCCGTTCATTCCGTCATCCTCGCGGCCTTGATGCTGTTTCCCGGCTCGAGATGCAGCGTGATCCGATGAAGTCCGCTGCCCGGAGATCGGATTTTAGCAGACTTTGGAACAGGCTTCCCGCGGCAGCCGGCGAGGTTCGTGGATGACTTTGCCCGACGGCGACTCGGCGCTTTGCCGGCGGGGGTGGCTGTGCGAGAATCGGGAACCGCCACTCGGAACGGGAGTCGGCCGCATCGATTCCGTCGGGAGTTTCACCTACGTGCCGTCGCTGTTCGTCATTCGCGGTCTCAACAAGGGCGCCCGCTACGATCTGGCCACCAACCAGGGGGCCGTCAGCATCGGCCGGGAGACGGGCAACCTGATCCAGCTCGACGACAACGAGGTCTCGCGCCGCCATGCCGAGATCCGACGCGTGGGCGAGAGGTTTGTCGTCGGAGACCTCAAGAGCTCGAACGGCACGTTCCTCAACAACCGCAAGGTCGAACGGGCCGAGTTGTCGGGTGGCGACCAGATCCAGATCGGCCGCACGGTGATCGTCTATTCGCAGGACGGACCGGATGGCCCGACGCCCGGCCTGGTCGACATCGTCTCCAACCACGGCGAGGATGGGTCCCGGATCATCCGCACGATGGCGGAGGAGGAAGGGGGCGTGGCGGCCTTCACGCCCGACGATACCCAGAACCGCTGGCTCGCCCGTGCCCGCAGCAACCTCCAGGTGATGTACCGCACGGCGCTGGCGGTGAGCCACACGCTCGACATCGACGAACTGCTCGGGCGGATCCTGCAGCTGGTCTTCGAGTGGGTGGAGGCCGATCGCGGCTGCATCATGCTCCTCGACCCCGAGACCCGGCAGCTGCGGACCAAGGCCCGCCGCGACCGTCGGGCCGGCAGTCCGACGGCGATGGCGATCAGCCGCACGATCCTCGACTACGTCCTCGACCGGAGCGAGGGCGTTCTCACCAGCGACGCCCAGGACGACGATCGCTTCAGTTCCGGCAACAGCGTGATGCGGACGGGGGTCCGCGAGGCGATCTGCGTGCCGATGCGGGGCCGCTACGACACCGTGGGCGTGATCTACGTCGACACGATGGTGCCGCTCGCCGAGTCGATCGAGGCCGGACAGCGTCGATTCACCGACGAGCACCTCAAACTGATGATCGCCATCGGCCACCAGGCCGCGCTGGCCGTCGAGGACACGACCTACTATTCCGCGATGGTGCAGTCCGAACGCCTGGCGGCGGTGGGGCAGACGATCGCCACCCTCTCTCATCACATCAAGAACATCCTTCAGGGCATCCGCGGGGGGAGTTACCTGGTGGAGATGGGGCTCGAGAACGAGGATCTCACCGTCCTCCGCAAGGGCTGGGACATCGTCTCCCGCAATCAAAACAAGATCTCGTCGCTGGTGATGGACATGCTCTCGTTCAGCAAGGAACGGGAGCCCGATCCGGTCCCCTCCGACATCACGGCGCTCATCGGCGACATCGTCGAGACCGTCCAGCAGCGGGCCACTGAGAACGAGGCCACGATCCGCTGGAGGCCGCCGCAGGGGATGCCCTGGCTCGTATTCGATCCGGAGGGCATCTCGCGGGCCGTGCTCAACGTCGTCACAAACGCTCTCGATGCGGTGGAGGGCCGGCCGGGTGCAGAGATCGGTCTCGGCCTCGAGATCGACGACAAGGCCAAACTCGTGCGGATCGTCGTCGACGACAATGGACCGGGAATGACGCCCGACGTGCTCGCCGAAATCTTCGACCTCTTCGTCTCGACCAAGGGCTCCCGTGGAACGGGGCTGGGGCTGACCGTGAGCCGGAAGATCCTCCGGGAACACGGGGGCGACATCTTCGTGACGAGCGTCCCGGGAGAGGGAAGCAGATTCACGCTCGAATTTCCCCTCACGCTGGCGGACGATGCCGCGGCCGGAAACGGCAGCCCCGCGGCCCGGGCCAGGGACGACGGCGATCCCGACTTCGACGGGATGACGTTCGAGGGACCTGCAGCAGACGGCCGACCCGCATGAGGGCCGAGGCGGACAGCGGCCTGCCGATCTCCGCGGTGATCATCACCCGCGACGCGGCGACGCATCTCGGCGGCACGCTGGCGAGTGTCTCTTTCTGTGGGGAACGGCTGGTGCTCGACTCGGGCTCCACGGACGGGACTGCGGCGATCGCCCGCGCCGCCGGGGCCCGCGTCGAGGAGCAGACCTTCCTTGGCTACGGCCCGCAGAAGCAGCGGGCGATCTCCCTCGCGAGCCACGACTGGATCCTCTCGCTGGACGCCGACGAATCGCTCGACGCCGAGGCCGCCGCCTCGATTCGACAACTCGACCTTTCCGACCCGACCGCCTGCTGGTCGATCCGGCGACGGACATTCATCGGGAATCGCGAGATCCTCCATGGCCCCTGGGGCCGGGAACGGGTGCTGCGGCTGTTCAATCGGACGACCGCGGGCTTCACTTCCCATGTCGTCCACGAGGAGGTCCGCGCGGCCCGCAGTCCTGGCCTCCTGCCCGGCAGCATCCTGCACCACAGTTTCAGCGACGCATCGGATGTATTGCTGCGATCGATCCGCTACGCCCGGCTCAAGACCCGGCGACTGCGGGAGAAGAACGCCCGATGCGCCGCCTGGAAGCTGCCGCTTCGCGGGGTGCTGATGTTTGCCAAGGCCTATCTCGTGCAGGGCGGCTGGCGGGACGGCGCCGCCGGTTTCTTGATCGCCCTCTCGCGGGTGATCGACTCGTCGCTGCCACGGGCGATGCTGCTCCTCGGCGAGGAGCAGGACCAGGCCGCCGCCGCAGAGCCTTTGAAAACGAATCCATCGGAACCGGGCCGCGAGACAGGCTGAAGCCTGTCCCCCATCGGCAGGCGAGCGAAGGGGTCGGCGAATGCTCGAGGAGCATTCGGACAAAAGGGCGGTTCAGCCGCCCCTGAGCACCGCCAGCACCCGTTCCATGTCGGCCGGCAACGGAGCCGAGAAGATCAGTCGCTCGGCCGTCGTCGGGTGGTCGATCGCGAGGCTCGCCGCATGGAGTGCCTGCCGTTCGATCAGAGGGGCGGCATCTCCCGTCAGGCCGAAGAAGGCGGGGGCGATCACCGACCTTCCGCTGTAGAGGGCATCGCAGAGCACCGGGCTGCCGATCGCGGCCATGTGGACCCTGATCTGGTGGGTCCGGCCCGTCTTGGGCGTGACGCGGACCAGGGCCCCCTGGCGAAACCGTTCCAGCACCTCGAATCGGGTCACCGCCTCGCGGCTCGTGGCATGGTCCCTTCGCACCGCCATCTTCTCCCGCTGGTAGGGATGGATGCCGATCGGAAGGCTGATCTCGTCACGGTCGAATTGCGGCTGCCCCTGGGTGATCGCGAGGTAGGTCTTCTCCACGCTGCGGCGTTCGAACTGTTTCGCCAGCCGATGATGGGCCTCCTCGGTGCGGGCCACCAGGATCACACCGCTGGTGTCGCGATCGAGGCGGTGGACGATGCCAGGCCGGGCCGGGCCACCGAGCGTGGAGAGGCCCGTGGCCGTGTCTTCCGGACCACGCTGCTCGAGATGCCATTTGAGGGCTCCTGCCAGCGTGCCCTTCCAGTTGCCCTTCGCAGGATGAACGACCATTCCGGCCGGCTTGTTCACCACCGCCATGACCGCATCGAGATGGAGGAACTCGAGCGGGATCTCCTCGGCATCCGGTCCGGACCGGGGCGGCGCGGGAACGGTGAACACGACCTGCGAGCCGGCCCGGAGCCGCAGCGACGCCTGGGCCACGACGCCATCGACCCGGACGGCCCCCTTGTCGATCGCCCGGGCGATGAAGGACCGGCTCTGACCGGGAAACTCGCGTGTCAGAAAGACGTCGAGCCGCATTCCGGCCCCGGCGTCGTCAACGCTGAACGACGCCTCGTCGCCCGCGGCAAACGGACGGTCCTGCGGCTCGTTCAGACTGGTTCACTCCTGCTTGGCGGCCGGCTCGGCCTGCGTCGTGCCAGCCTCGGGCGTCGTCAGGCCGCCCTCGGGCTGCTTTGCAGCCGGCGGCTTGATCGACTGCGCAGCGAACCAATCATACCACTGACGGGTCGATTCGCGGCCGAGTTCGGCGGCATGGTCGGCCGCCATCCGGGCCATCGGACCGCCGGCGAATTCCCTCGACACCGCCTCGTAGCCGAGCCTCGCCTCCTCGAGTTGGCCGAGCCCCTCCCGGGCCTTCGCGAGCCCGAACGTGGCCCTCTCGGCCAGCATGCCGACGGGCTTCGACCCGAGGATCGCCGAGTAGAGTCCGGCCGCGGCCTGAAGCCTGGGCATCGCCCGCTCCTTGTCGGAGAAGGCGAGGTCGCTGGCCTCGGTGAGGGCCATGTCGGCGAGTACGAGCTGGGACCAGCTCGAGGCGGGTGTGTCGGGATAGCGGCGGATGACCTCGTCGAAGGCGGCCGATTGACCGGTGGTCAGGCCGGCCAGATAAGCCTCCCAACTCTGGGCCCGGGTGGCCTCCTGCTGGGAGGAGACGAGAATCCAGGCCGCCGTCGCGAGGACCGCGCCCGCCGCCGCCAGCAGCAACGCATTGGCCTGCGGACGGAGCCAGTCGATGATCTCAGCCGTCTTCTCGGCGAGGGCGTTGCCCTCCAGTTCGGCGAGATCACCTTCGACCTCACCATCCTGTCCGGCGAGTGGTTGCTGGTCGATGCCTGCCTCAGAATCGTCCGCTTCACGGCCGCTCGGGGCCAGCCTCCGCCCGGTATCCCGTCCGGAAAACCGCTCGCCGCGTCGTGCCATCGCCGTCTCCTCTCGCTCGTGGAATGGGGCAATAGAAACTTCCCGGCAGAATGCGTCAAGGCGATCGTGAGCCATGCCGCGCATGCTGTGGTAGATTCTGGTTCGGCGAACGGACGCGACTCCCCTCGGCCATGACAGGCCATCGGCAAGGATGCAGCTCAACCCCGCACAGACTGATGCCGTGCAGGCTCCGGTCGGCCCACTGCTCGTGCTCGCGGGCGCCGGCACCGGCAAGACCCGGGTGGTCATCTCCCGGATCGCCCACCTTGTCCGCCGGGGAACGAGGCCGTCGCGGATCCTCGCCGTGACGTTCACCAACAAGGCGGCCAAGGAGATGCTGGCCCGGGCGGGCAAACTGCTCTCCGGCCACGGCGACGAGAAGCCGGAGATCTCCACGATCCACTCGCTCTGCGTCCGCGTGCTCCGCCGACACGCGGCCCGGGTCGGCCTCCCGGCCCGGTTCGCGATCGTCGATCGGGGCGAGCAGGAGTCGATCGCCCGCAAGGTGCTCAAGGAGCTGAAGGTCGCCGAGGCGGTGCTTCGGCCCGGCGATCTGATCGACCGGGTGAGCCGCTGGAAGAGCGTTGGCGTCCGGCCCGACGGGGCCTTCGACACGCTCGCGATCGACGCTGCAGAGTCCTGGACGCTGGCGGCTGCCGGCTACCGCCGCTACCAGCAGGCCCTGCGGACGGCGGGCGGCGTCGACTTCGACGACCTGCTGTTGGTCGTGGACGAACTGTTCACCGCCCACGAGGATGTCCGTCGCCAGGAGGCGGGCCGCTTCGACCACGTGCTCGTCGACGAGTATCAGGACACGAGCGGCATCCAGGAGCGGATTCTCGAGTCGCTGGCCCGCGACCACAGGAGCTTCTGCGTGGTGGGAGACGACGACCAGTCGATCTATGCCTGGCGGGGCGCCCAGATCTCCCACATCCTCGAGTTCCAGAACCGATGGTCTGGGGCGACCGTGGTGAAGCTGGTGGAGAACTACCGCTCCACGCCCGAGATCATCCGGGCGGCCAACCAGCTCATCTCCCGCAACACCCGCCGGCATGGAAAGACGCTCGTCTCGCAGCTCCCGGCCGGCGTGCCCCCGGCGATCGTGCAGGCCCAGGACGAGATCGACGAGTCCCGCCGGGTGGTGGCCGACATCGAGATGCGGCTGCGGGACGGCGAGGTGGCCCCAGGCGAGGCCGTGATCCTGCTCCGCACCGGCGAACAGACCCGCGTCTTCGAGCAGGAACTCCGCCGCAAGGGCATCCCCTACGAGCTGATTGGAAGTCGCTCGTTCTTCGACCGCCGCGAGGTGAAGGACGTGATGTCGTTCCTCCGGCTGCTGGTCGATCCGGACGACGACATGGCCCTGGCCCGGATCGCGAACGTGCCGCCCCGCGGTCTCTCGGCCCAGACCCTCGAGGCCGCCCGCCGATCCGCGACCGAGACGGCCTCGAGCGTCTGGCGGGCGCTGCAGGCCGCCCGCAGCGAGGCGCGGCTCTCCCCTGCGGCCAGCGCCGGCGTCGAGATGCTCGGCCGGCTTGTGGCCATGCGGCAGCCGACGGCAGCCTCCGCCACCGATGTCCTGCGTTCGCTCCTCGAAACCACCGGCTACCGGCAGTTCCTCGCCAAGGAATACGACGACCCCGAGGAGCAGGAGACCCGCTGGGCCTACGTCGAGGATCTGGTCAACGGACTGGCGGCACACGAGCGGTCGCACGCCGGCAGGCGGGACCTCGGCCGGGTGATCCGCGACTACCTCGATGAACTCGTGCTCGACGTCACCGAGACGGAGCGGTTCCGCGAGGACAAGCCGCGAGGCAACATGCTGCGGCTGATGACGCTCCATGCCGCCAAGGGGCTGGAGTTCGACTTCGTCTGGATGGTCGGGCTCGAGGAGGGCCTGCTGCCCCACCACCGCTCCTTGAACGACGGGCTCGAGGCGATCGCCGAGGAGCGGAGGCTCTGTTACGTCGGCGTGACCCGGGCCCGCCGGCGGCTGATGCTCTCGCTCTGCCTGACCAGAATGAAGTGGGGCAAGAGCCGCCCCTGCCGCCCGAGCCGGTTTCTCTATGAGCTGACGGGACAGGCGGAGAAGTTCAGCGAGGAGCCTCCGAACCGCGACGCGGCGGCCGCGCCCGCTCCCAAAAAGCCCACTCCAAAGAAGGCTGGCCGGGGCAGACGTGCCGCCAGGAAGTGATGCCCTGAGGGTCGCCGCGGACGAACCGGCCTAAGGCATCAGCACCGTGGGCAGCATGCGGAGGAGCGGGAGCATGCCGCTGTGGCCGGCGGCGATCTCGGCATACATCGCCACGACGCCCCGGGCCAGGGTCGTTCCGCCCCGCCGCCAGGGCAGCCAGGCCGGCGTGATCGATGGCACGAGCGGCCCTCGAACCAGCGAGTTGTGGACGAGCGGCAGCAGCAAGGGATCGTGGACGTGGCCGATGCCGCTCCGCGGCGTGTCGAGCGTGCCGCCGGGAAATCCACCCCAGGGCACGTTGCCCATCGCGTAGGCGAGGGCCGACCAGCAGTTGCGGCCGACCACCCCGCAGGCGATGTGGTCGACGAGCTGATCGACCCGCTGGGCAGCATGCGGTGCGAGGTCGTCGGCCGCCGTCACACTGGCCGCCAGCGAACCAGGCAGGCGGCGGACCAGATCGAGGGCGGCGCCGCAGAAGGGATCGACATCCGCGGCATCGAGAGGAATCTCGGCGGCCACCGGCACGAACCACTCCCGCTCGCACCAGCTGGGTTCGCGGACCGGATCGACATCCCTGCGGAGCGTCCAGGGCAGCCTGCCGTCGGGGGGTTCGGGCATGCCCGTCGCCTCCGACCAGCCGGCGGACGAGCCTGGATACCAGGCGGGCCGGGTCGGCGCGGCGGCGAGCCGGGCGGCGAGCCGGTCCAGGAATGCATTCCGCTGGTCCCAGCCGCGACAGGTGACGACGAGTTTCGTGGCGATGCAGTTGAACGAGGTGTTGTTGATGATCGAGGCCGCCAGCATGTCGGCCTGTGAGGCGATCTGGGCGGGGGAGTAGCGGCCTGGCACCACGATCCATGGCGTGACATTGCCGAGCTCGCAGGTCAGCGAAGACTGGACCAGCGGCCGGATCGCCTCGAAAGCCGCGGCCCCACCGGTGAGGTGCACGTGGCCAATGCGGTCTGAACCGATCGCCGACCGGGCCAGATCGGCACCACCGACGACGATCTCCAGCAGCCGTTCCTCGATCAGCGGCGCCAGTCCTTCTCGCAGAATGCCCTCGAGCGGTGCATGGAGCGGGTGGAGTTTGAGGAGCACGGCCCGGCCATGCTCGAAGATCTGGCAGATGCAGTCGGCCGGCGCGAGCCCGGTGACGTTTCCCGCTCCGAGCACGACCGCCACGCCACCCTCCCGGGTCCGTTCCCGAATCTCCTCGCGCCACGACCGCAGAAACACCTCCACGCCACCGGGGTTTGTGCAGCGGACGGTCGCCCGGTGGCCGCCGAAGATGGCCCGGTCGTGGAGCGATCCTGAATGCAGCCAGGCCGATCTCGAGCCGGGGCCGAATGCCGGCAGCAGATCGACCTCGATCCGCGAACCGGGGCCGCCTGCGCCGCCCGGGCCGCCGCTGCCGGGATGCGAGAGCCTCGGCGGGGCGGCCAGCGTCGGAAGCATCCCGAGCCCGATGTCGGCAAGTGCCCTGGCCGTGACGAGCAGGAGTCTGAGCGTGGCCAGCGGGCCCGTGGCGATCTCCTCCGCGAGGCCGCAGGGGCCGATCGCGGCCGCATGCTTGATCTCGACGGCGACCGTCGCCCAGGCTTCGGCGACAGGCGCCAGCGACCGGGCAGTTCGAATCGCGAGTGCCGAACGGGCGGCCGGTCCCCGCAGGGCATGGGTCGAGGCCCCGTCGGCAAGCCTTCCGACCGCGGCCTCGATCGCAGCATTCGGGCCGGCTTCGGGTTCTGCCATCGTGGATCCGTGGAGGAGGAACATCGGCGACAGGGGGCAGTGGCGGTTCACCGCGGACTACTTGCCGATGCAGTGCCTGGAAAATATACGGTCGAGCAGGTCGCTGCTCATCTCTCGACCCGTGATCTCGCCGATCGAGGCCACGGCCCTGTGCAGCAGACTGGCCACCACCGCCTCATCGTGCTCGGCCCCACCGGCAGCATCGGCGAGCCGGCAGGCCTCGGACACCGCCCCGCATGCCGCGTCGAGGCCGACCCGCATCCGCAGCGTCGCCGCGATCCCCTGGCCCGGAAGCCCTGCCACGGCAGAACCGATCGCCGCGCGAAGGGTATCGATCCCCTTGCCCGTCAGACTGCTGGTCCTGATCGCGTTTGTCAGATCGGTTTCCGGCGGCATCCTGCCTTCGGCTCGGTCGCAGCGGGTGACGACATCGATTCGGGTCGCGACTGATGCGATCTCGAATCGCGGCGTGGACCGGTCATGGCATGCGACCACCAGATCGGCCCGCAGGATCTCGTTCCGGGCCACCCTCGCCGCGGCCCCACAAACCGCCGGATCGTCGTCAAGACCGGCGAGATCGACCAGCATCCAGGCGACGCCATCCTGCTCGACCCTGACCTCGATCCAGTCGCGGGTCGTGCCCGAGGCGTCGGCGATCAGGGCGGCCGGTCGGCCGACGAGGGCATTGAACAGGCTGCTCTTGCCGATGTTTGGCCGGCCGGCGAGGACGACCCGCGGCAGCCGTCCGGATACGACCGTGTCGCGGGAAGCGAGTCCGGCTCGGATCGCGTCGAGTTCGACGCCGATCCCCCGAAGCCGCTCGCCGAGACGAAACCAGGATGCCCGGACATCGATCGGGATCGCATCCGGACCATGCTCGTCCGAAAAATCGATGATCGCCTCGATGTCGGCAAGCAGGTCGAGCAGCGATTCCCGCGGCCTCCGGAGCCTGCCGCCGACACCCCCGGCCATGCGGTCGAGCGCCGCCGAAAGCTGGTCGGGCGTGCGGGCCTCGACCACGGCGAGCACGGCCTCGGCCTGGATCAGATCGAGCCGGCCGGCGAGAAAGCTCCGCAGCGAAAACTCACCGCCGCGGGCGAGCCTGGCCCCCTGCCGACAGGCCTCGGCAACGAAGGCGTCGACGAGCGGGCCGGATGCAGGCAGCTGGATTTCCGCGAGCGGACCGCCGAGCGGACCTGACGGCCCGGGCCACCAGAGGATTTCGAGCGGCAGTCTGCCCCAGTCGGCGGCGAGCGGGTCGGTGAGCGTCGCCAAGAGCAGACCCGGAGGCATGCCCAACCTTGGCAGGCTGCTGCCGTCCTGAGGCAGGACAAGCCGCGGCAGGACCGTTCCCAGATCCGGGCCCGCCAGCCGCACGATCGCCCTGCAGCCGCCCCCCGAAGGTGTCGCCGCCGCGACGATCAGGTCGTCGGTGTTCCACATGCGGCAGCCGGGCTGGAGCCCGCCCGGATCTCAGGGTTCCCGTCTCAGCGGTTCTTGCGGGCCTGCCGCTTCTGGCGGGCGACATCGGCGGCCTTCGGCTTCGCCTTCGAAGATGGCAGGAACGGAACATCGAACGTTCGCGGCGGCGGCGGAGCCTCCCCGCCCACAGTGGCGGTGGCGACCGCTGCAGGCGACGCAGTGGGCAGCATGAGCCGCTCGGCGATCCCCCAGAGGCTCGAGGCGATGAAGTAGAGACAGAGTCCGCAGGGCACCTTGAAGAACATCAGCGCCATGAAAAACATCATGTACTTCATCACCTGCTGCTGGACCTTGGCCTGCTCGTCGACGGCCGGTGGCATGAACAGCTGCTGCTGCCAGAGAAAGAGGCCGATGGTCGCCAGCGGAAACAGGTTAAGAAACGGCCCAAGCCAGCCCTCGGGGGCCGTGAGGAAGTCGGGCAGCAGCCGCGACCAGTCGTAAAACATGTCGGGCGCGGCGAGGTTCGAGCACCAGCGGATCGCCGAACTGAATAGCGGCGCCTGCCGCAGTTCCACGTCCGTCGCCAGCGAGCGGTAAAGGCCCATGAAGATCGGGATCTGGATGAACACCGGCAGGCAGCCGCCCATCGGGTTGTAGTCGTGCTTTCGCCAGAGTTCCTGCGTGGCCTTCGTCCGCTTCTCGGGCTCGTTCTTGTACTTCTCGGCGATCGCCTTCATCTCCGGCTGCAGCACCTGCATCTTCTGAGCCGAGAGCGCCTGGCGGCGGCTGATCGGAAACATCGACCCGCGGACCATCACCGTCAGGAGCAGGATCGCGATTCCGTAGTTTCCGATCACCGCATGGATCGCATGCAGGATCGCGATCATCGGACGGGCCACCCAGCCGAACCATCCGTAGTAGACGAGGTCGTCCATCCTGGCGCCTTCCGCACCGTAGGCGGCCAGCAGTTCGGGCTTCTTCGGCCCGGCGAAGATGCCGTAGCGGTGCGCGACAGGCGCGTCGGGGGAAACGGCGAGTTCCCGCGAGACCAGCCTGCAGGTGACGTCGACGAGTTTGCGGCGGGCGGCGGCGGGCACGTCGCCGACGACGAGCGGACGCACCTCCTCGAGGGCCGGCACGCCCGGCCCCTCGACCGCCGGAATCAAGGCCGAGGTGAAATAGAGCGCGTCGACGCCGGCGAATGAGAGCGGCTTGCCGTCGAGCACCGCCGTGGCCTGCTGGCCCGCCGGCTGGGCCTGGGGCCCGGCCGCCGGGGCACCGTCGGCCTGCACGGCATCGGCCATCTTGAGGCCGCTGACGAGCGTGCTCTGCTCGCCCATGAACCGCATCGCCACGTCCCGCACGGCGAGCGTGCCCCAGTCGCGGGCGATCCGGGCGGCATACCACCAGCCCTCGGTCGGCAGCCCGGTGGGACCATCGAGGGCGTAGGCGATCCGCTGCTCGCCGGAGGGGGAGGCAAACTCCACCAGCAGGTCGAGCCTGTAGCCATCGCCATCGGCCGCGCCGAGCCGATACTCCTTGGCCACCCGCAGCCCGCCGGGCAGCCGGGTCGTGAATCGGACGGCAGTCGCATCGGCCCGCTCGATCTCCCAGTCGAGGTCGGCGAGTTCGAGCCCTGGAATCTCCTCCAGCGGACCGCGGCGGCGATCCCCGTCGCGGGATTCGAGTGAGAGCCGGAACGAGAGCGGATCGTGCGGCAGTCCGTCGGCGTCGGCGACCGGGGCCGTGCGATACTCCGGACGGACGACCTCCAGCGGACGCCTGGCAAGGATCGCCTCGCGTGTTTCTGCGCGGCCTTCATGGAGGATGCTGAGCACGAGTCTCTGGCCCGGCTTCGTCGCCGCGACCGCCCTCTGCAACGCCCGGGGATCAGGCGTGGCGACGCCGCCAACGGCGGTGATCAGGTCGCCGACCGCGAGCCCCGCCGCCGCCGCGGGCGTGCCCGCACCGACGATGCCAACACGGCAGCCCTCGCCCGACTCCTCCATTGCCAGATGGCCCAGGTACCCGGACCAGTCGTCCTGGTCGAGATAACGCTGGCCGGCGAGTTCGATCCGCTCGACGGCGGCACCGCGGCTGGTGAGTGTGACGAGCATCCGCTGAGGGCCGCTCGGATCGAGTGACCCGAGCGTCCGCCGGGCCCGAACCGCGGGCTGGCGGGCCGCATCGTCATCGGATCCTGATTTCCGTGCGGCGGATGTCGAGGGCTCGGCCGCAGCGGGCTTGTTCGGTGCCGGGCCGGTCGATGCAGAGCCCGCGGCTTCAGCCTGGGCCCCTGCCGCTGCGTCGGCGACGTTTCCTGCCGCCAGGGCATCGGGGGCGGCGGCCGCGGGCTTGTCTGGCCGCCGCTTCGGGAACAGATAGACCTGCAGCGCCTGGCTGCCGAGCAGGATCGCGAACGAGATCAGTGCAAACTGGATGTGACGACGTTCCACGCAGATCCTTCCTCGATGCAAATCCGTCCGCTGGCGAACTCTCGCGGCCCACGCGGCTGGGGATGGGCCGATGCTCTCGAGTATATCGGTCGCGGTGCCCCGCGACCTACCTGCCCTGCGTGAGCCGGTCGCCGAGGAAGTTGTCGAGGTCGCCGATGGCGTGGATCTTCCGGCAGGTGACCTCGAACGGATACTCGATTCGCCGGTAGCGAACCGAATCGTCCTCGAGGATCAGGTAGCAGGCTCGGCGGTCGCCGTCCCGCGGCTGGCCGACCGAACCGACGTTGACCATCGCCTTGCCGGACGGGAGCGGCAGCCGAACCTCGACCTCCCCTGTCGGGACGGTCGGCGAGAGAAACTCGGGCGACGCCGTGAAGATCCCGGGAATGTGGGTGTGGCCCTGGAAGCAGTAGCGGCCCACCAGTTCGAAGATGTGCTCCATCTTCAGCGGGTTGTAGATGTCCTCGGGAAACACATATTCGTCGAGCGGGCGTCGGGCCGACCCGTGGACGAAGAGCAGATCACCCTCGGCCTGCATCCTGGGCAGTTCGCCGAGGAAGTCGGTCAGGCGGTCGGCCGAGTGCTTCGGCATCCGATCGTGCTGTTCGAGTTGCAGGCGGGTCCAACGGATCGCCCGTTCGGCACCGACGTTGAAGCCGTCGGGATCGAACAGGGCCCCTTGGTCGTGGTTGCCGAGGATCACCAGGCTGCAGCGGTCCCGCACAATCGTGGCGCACTCGCAGGGATTCGGCCCGTAGCCGACGATGTCGCCCAGACAATAGATGGCGTCGACCCGCTGCCGGTCGATATCCTCGAGCACCGTGGTGAGTGCCTCGAGATTGCCGTGGACGTCGCTGATGATGGCCCGCTTCAATGCTGTCGATCCCGGTCGGGCGGGCAGGTGTGAGCCCCTGACTCTACGAACGACGAAAACCTCGGTCAAGGATCGTCAGCTCCGCCGGACCCCTGAAAACGCGACCCAACCCTGCCCAGATGAAAATCCTCTCGATTGACACGAGCCTCGCCGTCGGGTCGGTGACGGCGGCCGAGGCAGACCGGCAGAGCGGCCGGACGCTGCCCGTCGTCGGCGAGCATGCCCGCCGGCTCGCGGCGGCGGTTGCCGATGCCGCCCGGGATCTCGGCTGGACGCCGGCCGATGTCGACCTTGTCGCGGTGGTCAGGGGCCCCGGCTCGTTCACCGGCCTGCGGGTTGGCATCGCCACGGCCAAGGCGATTGCCTGGGCGGCCGGCGCACGGCTGGTCGCGGTCTCGGGGTTCGACCTCATCGCCCGGCGGTCGGCGGCGATCCTCCCCGCAGGCTCGTCGGAGGCCGGCAAACCGATCTGGATCGCCTACGATGCCGGCCGGGGAGAGGTGTTTGCAGCCGTGGCCAGGCCCGATCCTGACCAGCCGGGAGGCTGGCGAACCGATCCGGCCGCGCTCCTCGCCGCCGACGACTGGATCGCCCGCCTGCCGGCTGGTTCGCATGTTTCAGGACCGGCGCTCACCAGGCTCGCGGAGCGGCTCGAGGCCCGGGGCGACCTGCGGATCGCCGCGGCCGACGGCTGGCTGCCAAGCGCGGCCGACGCCGCCGGACTGGCGGCGCTGTACGCGGCGGCAGGCCGACATGACGATCCCCACGAACTCGTGCCCGACTATCTGCGACCCAGCTATGCAGACGAGACCGCCTGCCGCCCTTCAGCCTGACCGCCGGTTGATCTGCCCGTCGGCTGGCCTGGAGACATCTCGTCTTCGAGTCGACTGATGCGTGTCGACTGGCCCGTCCATCATCTGGGCCGGTCGAAATCGGCCCGGACATCCCGCAACGTCTCGTCGAAATTGTCGACGCGGATCAGGCCGTAGCGGGGCATTTCCAGGTCGTAGATCACCCAGATGGTCAGCGAGACCACTCCCGCAAACACGACCGCGTGGAGCCAGTTGAACGATCCCCTTCCGCTCATGTCATGGCCGGCGAGTCCGGCGGCGAAGACCGCGACCGTGAGCAGAAGAATCAGGATCGCCGTGGGGGTGTGGGCGTTGAAAAAGGCCTGATGCCGCGTGCTGGCGTCGAACATCTCGTTGAGCGATTCGAGCAGGATCGCGGCCGCCTGATCGCTCTCGCAGTCCGGCGCGGCCTCGACGGCCTGCCGCCAGATCGACTCGCGGAGTTCGGTCAGCCGACGGTCCGCCGAGGCCTGGCTGTCGGCCTGCAACAGGACAGTCGTCTGTTCCAGCCGAAGATCGACATAGCTGCGAAACAGGTTCTGAACGGCCAGCCGCACCGGGGGTGGCAACAGTTCGAGCCTCAGCCACGCGGTGCCGATCGCGTTGGCCTCCTCCACGATCAGGCTGCGGCGGACGTCGAGCCGCGTGCCGGCCGAACTGAACCAGAAGGCCACGAGCAGGCCCAGGAGTCCGAGAACGGCCGCATCGATCGCGCTGGTGCCCACCGCCGCGCCGTCATCGAGCCGCCGCCGTCGGATCATGGCCAGGCGGTTTCCGGCCAAGGCTGCCGCCAGCATCAGGCAGAACAGTCCGATCGGTAGGAGAATGAGCAGCAGTCCGACGTGCGTCATGGCCGGCATCTGGTGGAGTGGTCCATGGCCGTCCCGGAAAAACCATCCACTTCGAATCGGCGGCATGCCCGACTGCCTGCGGAACCCGGAGACTCGAGAACCTGCGAACCAAGGTAGTCGGCGGCCGGCCGGACCGCCATCGGGAATGGCTTGCCGGGCGGCGGCCCCTATCCGCCCTCCGGCCGGCCGGTACGATGATCGCCATTCGGGGGACATCCGGCCCCCGACGATCGGTGGCCGGTGACCTTTTGTCCGATGTCGAGAGGGCTTCCGCAGGGAGCACGTTCATGCGTCCGATCCAAAAACTGCTCGTTGCCAACCGCAGCGAGATCGCGATCCGCGTCTTCCGTTCGGCCCACGAACTCGGCATCCGCACCGTCGCCATCTATGCCCATGAGGACCGCTTCGCCCTGCACCGGTTCAAGGCCGACGAGGCCTATCTCGTGGGCAGGCCCGGTGAGCCGATCCGCTCCTATCTCGACATCGAGGGGATCGTGGCGCTGGCGAAGGCGCATGGCGTCGATGCGATCCATCCGGGCTACGGCTTCCTCTCGGAGAACCCCGAGTTTGCCGCGGCCTGCGGCCGTGCAGGGATCACGTTCGTCGGCCCGCGGGTCGAGCTCCTGGAAACGCTCGGTGACAAGACGGCCGCCCGCGAACTCGCCCGGCAGGCGGGCGTGCCGATCCTCGCCGGCAGCTCAAAGCCGGTCACGAGCTTCGACGACGCGCTCTCCATCGCCAGGGAACTCGGCTGGCCCGTGATCCTCAAGGCGGCCCACGGCGGCGGTGGCCGGGGTATGCGGGTGGTCCACGGCGAGGATGAACTCGCGGTCGCACTCGAGAGCGCCCAGCGGGAGAGCAAGACGGCCTTCGGATCGGCGAGCGTGTTCGTGGAGAAGTTCATCCAGCGGGCCCGGCACATCGAGGTCCAGCTGCTCGGCGACCACCACGGAGGGCTCGTCCACCTCTTCGAACGCGACTGCTCCGTGCAGCGTCGGCATCAGAAGGTGGTGGAGGTGGCGCCGGCACCGAACCTCGACCCGAAGATGCGGGACGCGATCTGCGAGGCGGCGCTGGCGATCGGTCGGACGGCCCGCTACGAGAATGCGGGAACGGTCGAATTTCTCGTCGACGCCGACAGCGGCCGGTTCTTTTTCATCGAGGTCAATCCGCGGATTCAGGTGGAGCACACCGTCACCGAGGAGATCACCGGCATCGACATCGTCCGCCGGCAGCTGCGGGTGGCCGAGGGCTGGCGGCTCTCCGACCCCCAGATCGGGCTCGGCGAACAGGCGACGATCCGCTCGATGGGCACGGCGATCCAGTGCCGGGTGACGACCGAGGATCCCGAGAACAGGTTCCTCCCCGACTACGGCCGGATGACGGCCTACCGCTCCGCCAGCGGCATGGGCATCCGGCTCGACGCCGGGACGGCGTTTTCAGGGGCCGTCGTCACCCCCTACTTCGACTCGCTGCTGGTGAAGGTCACGGCCCGCGGACTCTCGCTGGAGGAGGCGGCCGGCCACATCGAGCGCTGCCTGCAGGAGTTTCGCGTCCGCGGCGTGAAGACGAACATCCCGTTCCTGATCAATCTGGTCACGCATCCCGAGTTTCTCGCCGGCCGCTGCACGACCCGGTTCATCGACGAGACCCCGGCCCTGTTCGACTTCCCACTGCGGCGGGATCGGGCGACGCGGCTGCTCGAATACCTCGCCGACGTGATCGTCAACGGCAACCCGCTGGTCAAGGGTCGGGCCGCTGCGGTCCGCCGCCAGCCGGCCCCACTGCCCGAGTTCGACGCCTTCGCGGCCCCGCCTGCCGGCAGCCGCACCCGGCTCCGGGAGATGGGACCGGAGGCCTTCGCGGCCTGGGTCCGCCGGCAGCCGCAGCTGATGCTCACCGACACCACGATGCGGGACGCCCACCAGTCGCTGCTCGCCACGCGGATGCGGACCCACGACATGCTCGCCGTGGCCGACGCCTACGCCCGGATGGCCTCGGGCTTCTTCTCGCTGGAGATGTGGGGGGGCGCCACCTTCGACACCTCGATGCGGTTCCTCAGGGAATGCCCCTGGGAGAGGCTCGTCCAGCTCCGCGAGCGGATCCCCAACGTGCTCTTCCAGATGCTCCTCCGGGCCAGCAACGCCGTCGGCTACACGAACTACCCCGACAACGTCGTGCAGGCGTTCGTCAGGGAATCGGCCGACGCCGGCATCGACGTGTTCCGGGTCTTCGACCCGCTCAACTGGGTGCCGAACATGCGGGTGGCGATCGATGCCGTCCGCGAGAGCGGCGCGATCTGCGAGGCGGCGATCTGCTACACGGGCGACGTGCTCGACCCGGCCCGGTCGAAATATTCGCTCGAGTATTACGTCCAGCTCGCCCGGGAACTGGAAAAACTCGGCGCTCAGATGCTCGCCGTCAAGGACATGGCGGGGCTCTGCAAGCCCTTCGCGGCGGCGAAGCTCGTCAAGGCGCTGCACGACGCCGTCGGCATCCCGATCCACTTCCACACCCACGACACCTCCGCCGCGTCGCTGGCCAGCGGGCTCGAGGCGGCCCGCAACGGCGCGAGCGTGATCGACGCCGCCTTCGCCCCGTTCTCCGGCCTCACCAGCCAGCCGAACCTCAACGCCATCGTCGAGGCGGTGCGGAACACGCCGCTCGACACCGGTCTCGACCCCGAGCCGCTGCGGCATCTGGCCCACTACTGGGCCGCCGTCCGCGATCACTACACCGCCTTCGAGTGCGGCATGAAGGCGCCCGACGCCGACCTCTACCTCCACGAGATGCCCGGCGGCCAGTTCACGAACCTGCTCGAGCAAGCCAAGGCGCTCGGCCTCGGTGATCGCTGGGAGGAGGTCTGCAGGGCCTACGCCGAGGTCAACCGGCTCCTCGGCGACATCGTCAAGGTGACCCCGACGAGCAAGGCGGTGGGCGATCTGGCGCTGCTTCTGGTGACCAACGGGATCCGGGCCGCCGACCTCCTCGCCGACTCCCGCGAGATCGCCTTCCCCGAATCGGTGATCGATCTGCTGGCCGGACGGATGGGGCAGCCCCCGGGCGGCTTCCCGCCCGAGGTGGTGAAACGGATCGTCCGCAAGGGGGACGTCGTCAGCGGACGGCCCGGAGAATCGATGCCCCCGGCCGACTTTCACGCCGCCGAGAAGAAGCTGGCGGAAATCCTCGGCCGGACTGCCACGCCCCGGGAGGTGCTCTCCTGGCTGCTCTATCCGCGGGTCTTCCAGGACTTCGTGCAGCATGTCGCGAAGCACGGTGACGTGAGCGTTCTGCCGACGCCCGCCTTCCTCGAGGGCCCCAAGGCCGGGGAGGAACTGGCCGTGAGCATCGAGCCTGGCAAGACGCTCGTGATCCGGCTGCTGACGGTCGGCGAGCCGCATGCCGACGGCACCCGGACCGTATTCTTCGAACTCAACGGCCAGCCGCGGAGCGTGTCGGTCGCCGACCGAACCCTCGAGGCCACGGTGCAGCGCAGGCCCAAGGCCGCGGCTGGCGATGCCCGCGAGGTCGGGTCGCCGATGCCGGGGCTGATCGTGACCGTGGCTATCCGGCCGGGCGACCAGGTGACGAAGGGGCAGAAACTGCTCTCGCTCGAGGCGATGAAGATGGAGACCACGGTCTACGCTGAGCGGGACGGGAAGATCGCCGAGGTGCTCGTCGCCCCGGGCACGCCGGTCGAGGCGGGCGAGCTCGTCGTCCGCTACGGCGACGCCTGATTGGCGGGCTCGGCCTTCTCCTCAGCCTCGGTCTTCTCGGCACCGGCATCGTCAGCCTTCTCGGCGTCATCCCGTTTCGGGGCCGCCTTGCGCTTGATCTCGCGGTAGAGCGGCATGTGCCGGTGGTAGGCCTGCAGCGTGAGCAGCGACATCGAGGTCGCGTAGACGCGGGCTCCTTGATCGGAGCCCTTTGGATCCCAGCTGCCGGCCTGCGGGCCCGATTGGGTCTGGGTGCGGATCAGGTGCTCACGCATCAGGTGATTCCAGGCATCGAAGCCCTCACCCTCCACGTTTCGCAGCACCTGCGTGGCGAAGAAGTAGTAGCCGATCGGCCCGAGATCCGGTCCGGTCCGCGGTGGAGGGTTGGCCAGGAGATACTCGCAGCCCGCCCGCAGGTCGGGCTCGTCCCGCTTCCAGCCGAGCAGCTGCCGCGAGAGCAGCCCGATGGCACTGGTCTGGAGCGTCTCGACGCCACCCGGCGTTTCGGCATACCTCGAGCCCGGCCCGACTCCAGGCCCGGCCGCACACGATTCGACGAATTTTGCCGCAGCCTTCACCGAAGCCGACGGAGGTTCGACCCCCGACCACTGGCATGTTCTCAGGGCGAGAATCGCCCAGCCGGTTCCGGTCAGGTTGGGCGCCGTCGATCCCTCCGATGCCCATCCTCCCGGCATGATTTGGCGGGTGGCAAGACTCTTGATCGCCTTCTGGACATAGGGCTTGAGCTTCGTGTCCTGGGTCAGTCCGTAGGCCTCGCAGAGGGCGATCGTGCCCAGCACATGCGCCTTCAGCGTCACCCCGGGAGCGAGCGAACCATCCGGTTGCTGGCCCCTGGCGAGGAACACGAGCCCGTTCTCGACCTGTTGCCGATACTGTGCGACCGCGGGATCGACCTTCTTCGACGATTTGTGGGAGACGCCCTCGGCCAGAAACGGAAGCAGGCCGAGCGAGGTGGCCGCGACGGGGTTGTTTTCCACTTCGGCGTCCTCGACCGCAGCCGCCGGATCGGCCGGCGCCACGCCAGGCGTGGCCCCCGAGGTCGCGGACGGCCCCCGCGGCGTCCAGCTGCCGTCCGGCTGCTGGCAGCGGGCGAGCCAGGCAAGGCCCTGCGTGACGGCGGATCTGGCCTCGGCCGTCGAGCCCAGCAGGTCGCCGAGCGTCTGTTTCGTTTCCTGCGACAGTCGGCCGGCCATCGATCCCCGTCGCAGCAGCACACCGCTCCCGACCGACACGACCTCCTCGGGTATGAATCTGCCCTCGGCCTCGCGTCCGATCCGGATCACGACGGGTTCGTCCTCGCTGAGATGGCCGGCCCGGGCATGGACGAGGCCCGACCTCACTCCGACGGCCGCGGTCGCATCGGCGCGAAAGACGAGCCTCGTCGACGTCGCCCCGGCTGGGATCGTCACGGCCGCCATACTCACGCCCTCCGGAAGGCCGTCGGCCTCGAGTTCGATCAGGCCCTGGTAACAGCGCCGGCTCACGGGCACCTCGACCTCGCGGGTTTCGCCGGGATCGAGCGTCATGCCCTGCAGCGCCTCCACGTGGAACGGCTGCTCGTCGATGATGGCAGGCACTTCGAGCTTCAGTTCGCGGCCGTAGACCGTGCCGCTGACGGTGACGACATGGTCGCCCCGGACAGCCTCCGAGGAGGCCGCGAGCGTCAGGTTGCCGGCGTCGGTTTCGACGAGCAGCGGCCCGACGCTGCCGCTCAAATCGGCAGGGAGTTCGCCGAGAGCAAAGTCGATCTGGCCTTGGAATTGGTTCCGGGCGACCGGAAGCGGCACCGTCAGTTCGGTGCCGGGCTGGAGGATGACGGGCTCGATCGTGGCAAGCTCGGGGCGGAAGACCTTCGGCACCCGCAGCGACAGCTTCCGCTCGGCCGTGTTGTTGTCGTGCAGTTTGGCCGTGATCGAGAGTGCCGCGCTGAGATCCTCGTCGCCGAGCGTCGAGGAGGCGGTGAGCACGAGGGCGGCGTTCGACTGGTTCTCCTTCAGCGGCTCGACCGTCGCGCCGATGCCCGGTGGCAGGTCGGCGATGGTCAGGCCGATCGGCTGGGTGTGCTCGTGCCGGACGACCGCGATCGGCACCGTCTTGGTCTCACCCGGCTCCATGCTGACGAGTGGCAGATCCTCGATCTCGATCTGCGAAATCAGCATCGGCACCGGCGGCAGGTCGGGCAGTTTGACCGGGGGCGGCTTCGTGCTGCAGCCCACCACGGCCGCGAGCAGAAGCCCGAGGCCCAGGCCTGAGATCCGGGCGAAGCCCTTACTTTCCTGTTGTATCGTCGCTGGCATCCTTCAGCAGATCCTTGAACACCTTCCGCACCTTCGTGACCTTCGGCGACACCACCGACTGACAGTAGGGCTGGAACGGATTGTTGGCGAAGTAGTCCTGATGGTAATCCTCGGCGGGATGGAAGGTCGACGCGGGCGTGACCTCGGTCACGATCTTCGCCGCAAAGACGTGCGACTCGTCGAGGCGGCGAATCACGTTCTCGGCGATCCGCTTCTGCTCGTCGTCGTGATAGAAGACGCCGGAGCGGTACTGGGTGCCGATGTCTGCTCCCTGGCGGTTCCTGGTCGTCGGGTCGTGGGTGCTGAAGAACACCTCGAGCAGTTTTTCGTATGGAACCCGGTTCGGATCGTAGAGGATCTCGACCGCCTCGGCGTGCCCCGTGAGGCCGCTGCAGACATCCTTGTAGGTGGGCTTGGGCGTCTGGCCACCGATGTAGCCGCTGGTGACGCTCTCGACGCCTTTGATCTGGGCGTAGACCGCCTCCGTGCACCAGAAGCAGCCGCCGGCGAACGTGGCCGTGGCCAGGTTTCGTCGCTCGGCCGGCTGTGGATCCTCGTTCCCGAACGCCTGCGTCATCGAGCCTCCCAAGAGAATGGCCGCCGCAGCGAGCAGCGGTCCGGGTCTGTGCGTGATCATGCCTCTGGTCTCCTCGACCGCATTCTATGGAATTCGACCGGATCGAAGACAAATCGCAGCGGTTTCTCGGCCCACGCCCCGGCGTAGCCGACGCCGATCCGGGGTGTTCGCTGGACGAGCCGGCGGGGCACGACGGCCGAGGCCGGCTCGAGCCAGAGGCCGCCAGAGCGGGTGGCGGGCCGGCCGTCGAACGCACCGGCGATGCCGAGCCCCTTGGTCAGCCGCCCGGGTCCGGCATGTTCCCCCGCCCCGCGGATCAGTACCGCCGCCGGCAGGCCAGGTGGACCGGTGACGACATTCAGCATCCAGTGGATTCCGTAACAGAGGTAGACGTACCAACAGCCGGCCGGACCGAACATCGTGGCATTGCGCTTGGTCATCCCCTTCGAGCCGTGGCAGGCGAGGTCGTGGCCTCCGAGATAGGCCTCCGTCTCGAAGATGATCTGCCGACTGGGCCGGCCGTCGGCCCGGGACATGACGAGCGTTGCCCCGAGGAGTTCTCGCGCGACCCGGTCGGCGGGCCTGTCGAAGAAGTCGGCACCGAGGGGCGTGGACCCACGGGGATAGGACTGGCGTCGCATATCGGGCATCATAGTGCCCCAACCGATCCTTCTGAATCGCGAACCCAGGCAGGCCCCCATGGAAGCAGGCATCGTCGGACTCCCCAACGTCGGCAAGAGCACGCTCTTCAACGCGCTGACCCAGTCGAAGGCGGCGCAGAGCGCCAACTACCCGTTTTGCACGATCGAGCCGAACGAGGGGATGGTGAGCGTGCCCGACAGCCGGCTGCAGCGGATCACGAGGTTCATTCCTCCGCAGAAGGTGATTCCAGCCGCACTCAAACTCGTCGACATCGCGGGAATCGTGAAGGGGGCGAGCGAGGGCCAGGGCCTCGGCAACAAGTTTCTCTCCCATATCCGCGAGGTCGACGCGATCCTGCAGGTCGTCCGCTGCTTCGACGATCCCGACGTGATCCACGTGGCTGGCAAGGTCGATCCGCTCTCCGACATGGAGACGATCGAGATCGAGCTCATGCTGGCCGACATCCAGCACCTCGAAAACCTGATCCCCAAGGCCGAGCGGGCCGCCAAGGGGGCCGACAAGGATGCCAAAATCAAGGTCGACGTGATGAAAAAGTGCCTCGCCTGGCTCGCTGAACAGAAGCCGCTCCGCACGCTCTCCCTCGACGAGGCCGAGAAGAAGGCCGTCAAGGAACTCGGCCTGCTGACCGCCAAACCGATCCTCTACGTGGCCAACGTCGACGAGACCGACGTCGAGGGAAAGAGTCCGCTCGTGCCTGCGGTGCGGGCGGCGGCGGCGAAGTCGGGGGCCGAGGTGGTGCCGGTCTGCGCCAAACTCGAGGCCGAGATCGCCGAACTCGACGAGGCGGACAGGGCCGAGATGCTGGAGGGTGCGGGTCTCACGGAGCCCGCCCTCGCCGTGCTCGCGCGGGCGGCCTACAAGACGCTCGGCCTGCAGAGCTACTTCACGGCGGGCGAGAAGGAGGTCCGGGCCTGGACAGTTCCGGTGGGCAGCACCGCCCCGCAGGCCGCCGGCGTGATCCACACCGACTTCGAGAAGGGCTTCATCCGGGCTGAAATCTACTCGCTCGAAGACCTCGAACAGTACAAGAGCGAGAAGGAGATCCGGGCCGCGGGCAGACTTCGCGTGGAGGGGAAGGAATACCTGATGCAGGACGGTGATATCTGCCACTTCCTCGTCAACAAGTAACCAGCACGTAACCAGACGGAGAGCAGGCCGTGGACAGAGTGATTCGCCACGGCTCAGGAAGTCTGGTTCTCCACACCCTGCTGACTGCCGGAGAGACCAGAGAACAGATACCGCTCGGGGCTACCCACGCCCTCTCGCCGGACGTTCGCCTCGGCCATCCCTGGCTGCGCTCGCTCCCATAGCCCGCTCGAGGGCATGGGCAGCCCCGAGCCGTATTGGGCGAGTTCGGGCATGGCGGGCTGAAGCCTGTCCCGCATCGGGCAGGGCACGAGAATCGATCGCCGGCTCAGACACCGAGCGATTCAGGCTTCTCTTTCGTTTCCTGCAGGTAGTCCGGCAGCCAGCCGTCGTCTCCCTCGTCGACGGCCTGCCCATCGACCGGCTCCTCGTCGTGTTCCTCCGGCATCTGCCCGCCGATGAAAGAGTAGGCCACCGGGATCATGATCAGGATCAGCACCGTGGTGACCATCTCCCCGAACGTCATCGCCGCCGCCATCGGGATCAGAAACTGCGCCTGGAAGCTCTTGTCGAAGAGGAGCGGAAGCAGGCCGCCCACGGTGGTGATGCTGGTGAGAAACACCGGTCTGAATCTGACGCAGCCCGCCTCGCGGATCGCGAGGTGAAGCGGCCTCCCCTCGCGGACGCGGGCGTTGATGAAGTCGATCAGCACGATCGAGTCGTTGACCACGATGCCGGCTAGGGCCACCACGCCGAACATCGTGAACAGCGAGAGCGGCATGCCCATCATGGCATGGCCGAAGACCGCCCCGGCGGCCCCAAACGGGATCGCCGTGAGGATCAACAGGGGCTGCAGATAGGAGCGGAATTCGATCGTCAGGAGCACGAACATCGCAAACACCGAGATCATGAAGCCGAGCCCAAGGCTGCGGAGCGACTCGTTGGTCTGCTCCTGCTCCCCCTCCCAGCGGACGCGGACGGCCGGATAGTCGTTCTCGAACTCCGGCAGCAGCCGCTGCTGCAGATCGGCGACGATCTGCCCCGAGGTGATGCCGGCGTTGGCGTCGACGTCGGCGGTGACGGTGATCGACCGCTTCTGACCGAGCCGGTTGATCTCCGAATAGCCCCGGGCGGCGGTCACGTCGGCGACCTCGGTCAGCGGTCGGTCCACGCCGTCGGCGCCCCGGACCTGCACGTCGTCGAGCACCGAGAACGTCCGCCGCTCCTCACGGGGATAGGCGACCATCAGTTTCACCTCGTGGCGGCCCCGCTGCAGCCGCATCACCTCCTCGCCATAGAAGCAGCCGCGAATGGTCGAGGCGACCTCCGCCAGCGACACCCCGAGCGTCTCCGCCCGGGGCCTGATCTTCATCTGGTATTCCCACTTGCCCGGCCGCGAGTCATCGTCGATGTCGATCACGCCCGGATAGTCGGCCAGCCACGACTTCGACCGCTCCACCGCCGCCTCGAGCTGCCGGATCGACTCGGGGTCGGAGGCCGCCAGCAGCTTGAACTCGATCGCCTTTCCTGCCGGGCCGATGTTCTCGCTCTGGAAGACGACGCTGTCGGCCCCGGGCAGTTCGCCCGCCGCCTTCCGCCACTCGCTCACGAACGTCTCGCTGTCGATCGTCCGGTTGATGGCATCCTCGAGTTCGACGCTCACCGCCCCGAGATGGCTGCCGGCAAACTTCTGCTCAGCCCCCGGCTTGCCCTGGTTCTCGAAGGAGCCCACCGAACTGTGGACGAAGGTGACGAGCGGGCGGCCGCCGGCCGCGAGTCGCTTCGCCGTCTCATCGAGCGACCGCTCGACCTGGGCGATTCCCTCCTCGGTCACGCTGGCGGGCGTGCCGTCTGGATAGACGATCTTGGCCTGCAGCCGCTTGGCATCGACCTTGGGAAAGAGTTTGAAGGGCGTGGTGCCGCTGCGGATCAGTCCGACCGCCAGGATGAGAATCGCTGCGGCGCCGGCGAGCACCGCCCAGCGGTTGTCGATCGACCACTCGAGCGCCGGGGCGTAGGCCCGCTTCACGAACCACTTCAGGCCGTTGTCGCAGGACCGCTGCAGAAACTTCAGCAGCGGTGCCAGCGGCCTGAGCGGCGTGCAGAGAAAGCCGAAGACCCGGAGGACGAAACTATCCTCGTGGGCCAGATGGCCCGGCAGCACGAAGATCGCCTCGGAGAGCGAGACCAGCAGCGTGGCGATGAAGGCGAAGGGCATGACGGCGATGAACTTGCCCATCACTCCCGAGACGAACAGCAGCGGCATGAACGTGATCACGGTCGTCATCACGCCCGACACCACCGACGGCACGACCTCCGCCGTTCCCTCGATCGCGGCCTGGATCGGCCCCTTGCCCATCTTGCGGTGCCGTTCGACGTTGTCGCTGACGACGATCGCATCGTCGACGTCGATGCCCACCGCCATCAGGAAGGCGAACATCGAGAGCATGTTGAGCGTCTGATCGGCGGCGTACATCAACGCTCCCGTGCCGAGCATCGAGACCGGCACACCCATCGCCACCCAGAAGCCGATCTTGAGGTCGAAGAACAGGGCCAGAATCACGAACACGATCAAAAGGCCCTGGGTGCCGTTCGACATCAGCATCTCGAGCCGCTCGCGGACGTCGACGGAGGCATCCGCCCAGGTGACCATTTCATAGCCCGGCGGAAGTTGCGTTTCGCCCACGTACTGTTTGACCGCGGCCACCATGGCCAGAAGATCCTCGCCGGAACTGCGGTCGACCGAGACGGCCAGCCCCTGCCGGCCGTTGATCCTGTTCGTGCCCGCGACATCCACGAAGCCGTCACGGACGGTGCCCAGGTCGCCCACGGTGAGGACCAGGCCGTCGGGCAGCGTGACGAGCGGGATCTTCGCGATCTCGCCGCCGACATACTTCTTGTTCTTGCCACGCAGGAGCACCTCGCCCCCCTCGCTGCGGATCGTGCCGCCGGGGAGTTCGAGGTTTTCGCGGCGGACGATGTCGGCCACGGCCTTGAGCGTGAGACCGTACTTCCGCAGCGTGGCCTCGGAAATCTCGATCGTGATCTCGTAATCCTTGCCGCCGGCGATGTTCACCGCCGACACCGTGGGCAATGCGAGGAGATCGTCCCGGACCCGCTCCGCGACCTCGCGGAGTTCGAGATCTGACCGCTCGCCGCCCATCGATTCCGGCGGCCCGAGCACGCCCACCTTGATCGCCGGGGTGCGGAGCGTGACCTGTTCGACCTTGGCGTCCTCGGCCAGTTCCGGGAAGCTCGGAATCCGCTCGACCTCGGAGCGGATCTCACCCACGACCCGCTGCGGGTCGTCGACGTCATCGGCCATCTCGAAGACGCAGAACCCCAATCCCTCGCGGGCGACGCTCGTGATCTTCTTGATTCCGACGACGCTCCGGCAGGCCTCCTCGACCTTCTGGCAGATCCCCTCCTCGACCTCCTCGGGCGTGGCTCCGGGATAGCTCACGGTGACGAGCGCCATCTCGAGGTCGAACTCGGGAAACACCTCGCGCCGCATCGAGGAGAAGCTGATCCAGCCGACCACCATGACGGAGACCACCAGCACATTCATGGCCGGCGTGTTGCGGACCGTCCAGGCGATGAGGGACTTCATTTCGCGGCCTCCGTGAGCTCCATGCCTTCGCGTGGATTGGAGATCTGGCTGACCACGACGCGGTCCCCGGAAAGCAGGCCGCTTTCCTGCTCGTCGAAGGCGATCCGGCCTGAGGCCGCGTGAAATGGCCTCGGTCGGAGAATCGTCAGCCTGCCGTCCCGCATCACGAACAGATCCCCCGTCGGCCGTACCGATTCCTGCGGGACCGAGAGCAGGGGTTGCTCGACGTCGACATGCAGCCAGACCTCCACGAACATGCCGCGGAGCAGCGACCGCGGCGCCTCCGGCGGCAGGGAGGGCAGGACGGCGCCATAGCGGTCGAACGCCCGGAGCTTCGTCGGCTCGGGCACGCGAACGAGACAGGACAGCGTCCGCGTCTTCTCGTCGAGCCCGCGGCCCTCCTGGCGTGACAAGACCCCATCCCACTCGTAGCGCCGGTCGCCGAGCACGAACACGACCTTGGCAGGCACCTCGGGAAAACCATGGGCCCCATCGGTGCCGTTGCGACCGGCCCATGCCCGGGCCACCTCGTCCATCCGCAGACTGGTCTTCACCTCCGTAGCCGACGTGTCTTCAATCGTCACCAGCGGAGCACCCTTGGCGACAAATGAGTCCTGCTCGACGTTGTCCTCGACCACGATACCGTCGACCGGAGAGCTGATCTTCGTCCGTGAGAGATCGAGTTTCGCCTTTTCGAGCATGGTTTCAGCGAGCGACTGGGCCTCGAGCAGCCTGGTCCTGCGCTTGGAGAGGACCCGCTTCTGTCCCTCGAGGACCGAGAGCGAATTGGCTGCGGTGAGTTCGTCGCGAAGCGACCGGTCGTGCTCCGACTCGGTGACGATCTTGCCAGCCTTCAGCCCCCCGAGCCGGGCCACCTCGCGGCGGGCGAGTTCCACCTGACGCCTGGCGAGGTCGGTCGAGGAGGCGTTCTGAACGAGTTCCTCGTCGACCTCCTCGATGGCCAGGCCGGCCTGAACCCGCTCCTTTTCGAGTCGGTCGACATCGAGTTCGAAGTCGCGGGGATCGATCTCGAAGAGCACCGTGCCCTTTGTCACCACATGCCCCTCGTTGCAGGCTTCGGTCTTGCGGAGGACGTGGCCCGGCACCTCCGCCGCCAGGGTGACCTCGCGGAGCGGCACGACCACGCCGTCAACCTCGAGATCGATACCCGTCGCCTGCCGCTCAATCGGACTCGTCCGCACCGGCACAGCCCTGGGCGGCTCCTTGTCCTTCCGCGGAGGCACCTTCGGCCCCCCGAGCGTCACGAAGCCGCTGACCGCCGCGCCGAGGATCGCCAGCGGCAGCACCCAGCCGATGATCGTCTTCAGAACCTTCATCGATGAGACTCCTTCGCGGGGGCGGCCCTGCGACCGGGCCGGGCGAGCGGCTCTCCGGCCCCGAGCGCGGCAAGCGCGAATCGGGTGACATGATCGGCGATCGGCCGGGGCGTGTGACAGGCCTCGATCTCGTCAGCCGGCACGAGCATCGCGACCACATCCCCAGCCGCCCGGTAGAGGAAGCACTGGCCCATGATGCTCAGGGCCACGCGGCGGAGTTCGGATCCGGGCAGCGTTCCCCCCGCGAGTTCGTCGAGGATCGAGACGAGCAGTTCGAAGTGGGGCCGGATGTAATCCTCGACCAGTTCACGGCAGGCCTCGGTGGGATGGAGCACCTCCCGCATCATCAGCCGAACCTGCCAGGGCGGCTGGCCGGTTCCCAGCATCCGGTCGAGGGTGTTGCCGACGAATCCACGGAGTTTCTCGGCCGCCGGCGTGCCGCTGGGCCAGTCGGGCTGGGGCACCTGCCGAATCCGCTCCTCATGGGCGTGCTTCACGCTCTCGATGTAGAGCCGCTGCTTGTCGCCGAAGTAGTAGTTCACCGCGGCCAGATTGACGCCCGCCGAGGTGCAGATGTCTCGGACGGTCGCGGCCTCATAGCCCCGTTCTGCAAACTCCTGCCCGGCCGCCGACAGGATCCGGACCCTGGGATCGCGGATATCCTCGGAGATATTCGCCGTGTTCGAGCGGATCTGAGGGGCCATTGGCGGGACGCCTTGCGGGGAATCAAACAACTGTTTCAATCGATTGTATGAGGCAGGGCTGGCCCGGCAAATGCCGATTCCAAGGGGCGCCGTATTCAGGCCGACCCTGCCACGGCCGCCCCGCAGCGGCGGCCGCTCGCCAGGGCACCGTTGATCGACGCCGAGCCGCAGTGGTCGCCACAGATCCAGAGGCCCGGGGCGAGATGAAAACCCGCTGGCCGCCCCCGACGAGCCGGCGGCGATTCGTCGGGCAGGGCCTGTCGTACGCTTCGGGTCGCAAGATGCCGCCATTCCAGCGTCGCTCCGCCAAACCAGCTCGCAGCCTGCCCGCGGACCGCGGCCACGAGGGCCTCGTCGGAGCCCTCCCAGGAGTTGCGGATCGAGGCCGTCACGAGCGTTTTCCCGGTCGGCGCGTAGCCTTCGGCCACGTCGGACGGCACCGTCAGGTTGTCGATCGGCCCCGTCGGCTCGCCGCTGACGACGAGCGTTCGACTCGCCAGCGGGGATCGCTCGGCCGCGAAGGCCACCAGCCGCGTTCCCTTCCAGGGCCGGCCCGCCCAGCTGTTGCCGAGGGCCGCAGGCAGGATCGCTGCCGCGTTCGGACCGTCGGTCGCCAGGACCACATCTCGGGACTGAATCTCGCTGCCATCGCTGAGCACGACCAGCCCCGGCTCGACCCGGGCCACTTTGGTCTCGAGCCGAACCGATCCCTCCTGCAGACCGGCGGCAAGCTGAGCCGGGATCGCCGCCATGCCGCCCCGCGGCAGGCAGGCACTTCCGAGTGAGAACATCGCGAAGTCGAAGAGGAAGATTGGGGCGGCCGTGTCGAGCGCCCGCTCCAGGAAAACCCCGCCGAAGAACGGCACGAAGAAGCTGCGGACAAACGCCTCGGAGAAACCCCTGGCCTGAAGCTCCCCGAGCGTCGTCCGCTCGGTCGCTCCGGCCGCGGCGTCGACGTCGCTCGTGCCGGCCCGCAGGCTGCGGATCGCGTCACTTCGCAGCCTTGCCGTCCGCAGTCCGTCGGCGATCCCCACGCCCCCATCGACGAGCGACCGCAATGCGGCCAGCGGCCGCCGCCAGGGATCGCTCAGCGGCCGCAGCCGCCCACCGGCTGCGACGAGCGCACCGGGCTCGAAGCGACCGAGCCCGAGCCGGGCCAGGTCGAGCTGCAGCAGCCCCTCGGGATAGGCGTCGTTGTAGACCTGAAAGCCGCGATCGATCCGAAAGCCCTCGATCGTGTCGGTCGCCACCCGGCCGCCGACCCGATCAGCGGCCTCGACGACGAGCACGCGGCGTCCTGCACGGACGAGTTCCCGGGCACAGGCAAGCCCCGCCAGTCCGGCCCCGACGACGACCACGTCCGATTCGTGTCCGACACTGTTCACGCGATTGGTCCGTCGAGATCGGGCCTCACAATTGCCGCACGACCGACTGGCTGCGCCAGTAGTCGAACAGCGTCTCGATCGAGTTCACACCGCCGCCCATGCCGCTCTTGTTCACCCCGCCATAGGGCACGCCGCGGAGAAACACGTTGTGGGCATTGATCCAGCTGTTGCCCGCCACCATCGATTCGGCGACCCGGCCGGCCCGGCCGATGTCGGTGGTCCAGACGCTGTTTGCCAGCCCATACTCCGTGTCGTTGGCCATCGCCACCGCCTCGTCCTCCGTGGCGAACGTGGCGATGTAGGCGACAGGCCCGAAGATCTCGTCGCGGGCGGCGATGTTGTCGAGCGACCCGGAAAGCAGTGCCGGCTTCAGGTAGAAACCGTCGTGCCCCGGCACGCTGGCCGGCCCGCCCGGCACCACCATCTCCGCCCCCTGCTCCTGGCCTTTCCTCAGATACGAGAGCACGCGCTCCCGCTGCCGGGCGTTGACGACAGGTCCCATCGCCGTGCCGCCGGCGAGTTGGTAACCGACCTTGACGGCCTCCATCCGGCCGGCGCACTCGTCGATGAATTGCCTGGCGATCGACTCATGGACCAGCCAGCGGGTCGCGTCGCAGCAGACCTGGCCGCAGTGGAATGTGATCGCATGGACGAGTTTCTGGGCGATCTGCGGCACGTCCACATCCTCGAAGACGACCGCCGCCCCCTTGCCACCGAGTTCGAGTTTCGCCGGCACGAGATTCCGACCGCAGGCCTCGCCCACGAGCCGGCCGACCTCGGGAGATCCGGTGAACGACATCCGCTTGATGCCGGGATGCCCCGAGAGCGCGGCACCCGCGACCTGCCCCGTGCCGACGACGACGTTGATCACGCCGTCCGGAATCCCGGCCTCGCGGGCCAGCCGTCCGAGGTAGATCGCCGACAGAGGCGTATCCTCGGCGGGCTTGACGACGACGGTGTTTCCCGCCGCGAGGGCCGGCGAGATGCCCCAGCCGACGAGCAGGAAGGGGAAGTTCCAGGGAAAGATGAACCCGCACGGTCCCCAGGGATGCCGCACCGTCCATGCCTCGTGGCCGGCCACGGCAAGCACGTTGCGACGCTGCACGTGCTGGGCCATGTCGGTGAAGTAGCGGAGCGTGTCGACGAAGTTCTGCACCTCGCCCTCGGCGTGGGCAAGAAGTTTGCCGGCGTCGAGCGCCTCGATCTGGCCGATGATCTTCTTCTGCCGCTCGACCGCGTCGGCCAGCCGGTGAAGGTGGACGCCCCGTTCGTTCGGGGCCATCCTCGCCCAGCCCGAGGCCTTGAACGCATGCGCCGCGGCCTGCACCGCCCGGTCGACATCGTCGGCCGAAAGCAGGTGAAACTCGGCGATCGGTCGGCCGCTGCCGGGATCGAGCGTCTGCATCGTCTGCCCGGTCGAGCCCGCGAGATCACGGCCGCCGACAAGACTGGTCAAAGGCGAGCCCGCCAGAAAGGCCTCGACCTCGGGGAGCAATCCGCTGCCTGACTGCGTGCTGGCCATGAAAAGGGCTCCGAAAACCTGAATCTTCCGACTGCCGGCGGACACCCGCCTGCAGCATCATCGGCTTCCGGGACGGATCCCTGCAACCGTGGCGGGAATCAGTCAGCGGCAAGCACGCGGACCACCCAGCGGGCGGCCGCCATGCCGCTCGAGGCCGCCCCCTCGACCTTCGGACCCGCAAACGCATCTCCGCAGCAGACGATCGGCGGTGCGGAGGTCGCGGCAACGAGGGGGTCTTTCAGAATCGAGGTTGGCTGGGCGAACTTCCAGCGCTGCAGCGAGGTCTCGAGCACGGCTTCGGGAAGCTGACCGTCGATCCAGGGCCGGGCCGCCTCGAGGAGCAATGCCGTGACAGTCGCGGGATCGTCGTCGAAGTGCCGGCGGCTGAAGGCACCGCTTGCGTGGATCGTGAGAGCCGGGAGCGGCGAGATGCCCTTCTGCCGGTTGTCGGCCAGCCAGGCGATCGCCCCCCGGGCAGGGCCTGCCGACTCGAACTGGATTCCGCCCGGGGGCGGCACCAGACTCGGCCGGTCGAGCACCGCCATCAACGCGAAGCAGGGGTCGTAGTCGACCGTGGAGAGCAGGCGGTGCGACTTTGGATCGATGACACCCTCGCTCAGACCACCCGAGGCGAAGAGGTCGAGTGCCTGCGGCACCGGCGTCGTCACGACCGCCGCCCGCGACTCGAACCCTTCGCCGTCGTCGAGTGTGATCCGAACGCGATCGCTGGCGGCACCGATCCCGGAGACCCGCACTCCGGTCCGAACTTCGACCCGCTCGGGGAGGCCGGCGGCCAGATGCTTGGGAAGATCCGTCATGCCGCGAACCCCGCGCCAGCGGGCGTGGCCGTCGCCCGCCGGGAGCAGTTCGTCACCACCGAAGGCGTCTGTCACGATCCTGACGAAACCGTCGCACCAGCGGTCAACGGCACCGGCCTGCCCTGCGGCAGCGACGAGCATTCCGAAGGCACGGCCACGAACCGTGAAAAACTGTGCCCCGTGATCGAAGACCGCCTCGCCAAGCCGCCGCGTGGCCATCCGCCCGCCGACGCCCCGCGACTTCTCCAGCACCACGACCCGACAGCCGGCAGCGGCCAGTTCCGAGGCCGCAGAGAGACCGGCGATGCCGGCCCCCACGACCGCGACGTCGATCGTCGGCGGCTCGATCATCGGGTCGCAATGCCGCCGCGGCCCGCCCGCCAGGCGGCCGCGAGGATCAGGGCGAAGGGAACCCACCAGATGAGGTCGTTGGTGATGATGTTCCAGCCGAAGGCCGGAGGGAAGCGTCCTGAAGCGAGCGCCTGGGCGAAGCCGATCGGACCGAACACCTTGCCCAGGAATCCGACCAGCGTGATCGGCCAATGGGTCAGCGGATCGGTCGCCGCCGCGAGATAACCGACTCCATAGACACCCACGATCATCCCGATGCACTGCCAGAGTTCGGGATAGTTCGGCGGCTCCATGCCGACCAGGCGAAAGCACCAGACCGGCGCCAGGATCGCGAGTGCGCCCCAGGCGATGTTGTAGATGCCGGCCGCAACGAGGACCCACTTCATCCAGGGCCGTTCGTGCGACCGCTCGAAGGATTCCGTCGTCGTTGCACTCATGATGACCCAAAGAGTAGCCGCAGCGGGTCGGCCGTACAGGGCATCCGGCTCGATGCCAGCAGTTCGCCGGTCTCGCAGCCGCCCATCAGACCGGCGGTCTCGGCGACGGCCCGCACCCGCGCGAAGACCTGGGCCTTTTCCGGGGGAAACTGGGAGCGATAGCAACGAACCGCCTCGATCTTGGTTTCCAGATGTCCTGTAATGTCGACCACCAGCGGAAACTGGCCGTGCGGCAGGCTGGCGATGCCGGCGAAGAGAAAGTACGAGAGGAGGTTCGGGACGGTATGGACCGGCAGATCGTCGAAGGTGTCGTCCCACTTCGTCAGCCGGGAATAAAACACGGCCGCCTCGGTGATCGCCACCGCCTGGGCATGGTCGGGCGAGGCGAGCGGTGTCTTGTCGCCGATGCCGAGCACGACCCGGGGCCGCCAGCGGCGAAACACCTTCGCCAGCGCCACCCGCACCTCGAACGAATCAAACAGCCGCCGGTTGGGAAAGCCGAGGTTTTCCCGGTGGGCGACGCCCAGCACCCGGGCCGCTGCCGCCGCCTCGGCAAGCCGCTCCTCCGGGCCGCTCGACCGCGGCGTCGGTTCGCCGTCGGTGAGATCGACGATCCCCACGCGACACCCCTGCGACGAGAGCAGGGAGAGCGTTCCGCCGCAGCCGATCTCGACGTCGTCGGGATGGGCGCCGACGGCGATCAGGTCGAGCGGTTCGGGCAAGGCCTCGGCCGGCGTGGCGGTCATGCGGACCTCCCGGTCATGCCGGCTTCGTGGCCGCGATCAGGAAGGTCGGGTTGAGGGCCTCGAAACGGATCCGGTCCATCTGTTCGATGCCCCGGGCGATGTTCACCATCCAGTAGGCGGCGTTGCCACTGCGTGCCCTGAGGATCGCATGGACGGCGGCCAGGTTTTCGATGCTGTTGCAGGCGGTCACCAGCCGCCCTCCGGACTTGAGCCGCTTCCAGGCCTCCTCCACGAGCATGGCCACGTCACGACCGCTGCCGCCGACGTAGATCGCGTCGGGATCGGGCAGCCCCTTCCAGGCCTCCGGGGCCTTGCCCAGCACCGCCTTCAGGTTCGAGACGCCGAAGCGCTCAGCGTTGGCGGTGATCAGCCGATGATCGTCGGGATCCATCTCGATCGCATGCACCAGGCCAGCCTGGGCGATTCGTGCCGCCTCGAGGCTCACCGATCCGCTGCCCGCCCCGACGTCCCAGACGACGCTTCGGGCATGCAACCCGAGTTCGGCGAGTGCCAGCGACCGCACCTCGCAGGGAGTCAAAAGCCCCCGCTTGGGCCGCGACTGCAGGAAGCACTCGTCGGGATTCCCGAACAGCCTGCTGCCCGCATGGCCCGGCGTGTCGGCCGCGCGGGCCCGGCGGACGAGGATCATCACGTTGAGCGGGCCGAAGGCCTCGGCTGCGATGTCGGCCAAACTGCCCTGGGTTACACGCTCGTCGGGCGAGCCGAGGTTTTCGCAGACGTAGGCCTGAAAGTAGTCGATGCCCTCGTCAAGAAGCGTGCGGGCCACGGCCGATGGCGGCCACTGCTCGCTGGTGAACAGCCCCACCGTCTCGCTGCCGCGGACCTTGTCGACGACCCGCTCGATCGACTGGCCGGAGAGATTGGCGAGGAAGGCCTCCTCCCAGGATTCCTTCACCCGGGCGAAGGCGAGCTGCATGCTGCTGACATGCGGCACCACCTCGAACCGATCCTTCCCGAGGCGGCCGCAGACATAGCGGGCAGTGCCGTAGAACAGCGGATCGCCCGAGGCCAGGACGACGAGTTTCTTCGGCCCTGCGGCCTCGATCCGGTCGCAGAGCTCCTCGAGGTTGGCCGTCGTTTCCAGCCGTCCCGCCAGGGCCGGCGGCAGCAGAGTGGCGCACGACTCCGGGCCGAGAAGCAGGTCGGCCGCCTCGAGCACCCGCCGGGCCTGCGCGGTCATTCCCTCGACGCCGTCATCCCCGATGCCGACGATGTGCACCCTGCCCTCGGCCACGCTCCGCCCCTTTCAGTCAGGTGACGGCTCAGGCCTGGAACGAACTGCCACAGCCGCAACTCTTCTTGGCGTTCGGGTTGTTGAAGGTGAAACCCCGCTTGTCGATCCCCTCGTGGAAATCGAGCGTCGTCCCGTCGAGGAACAGGTCGCTCTTCTTGTCAACGACGACCGGCACGCCGTGCTGTTCCGACCTGCTGTCGCTCTTCGGATCCCAGGCGGTGTCGAAGCCGAGCGAATACTGGAATCCGCTGCAGCCGCCGCCGGCCACGCCGATGCGAAGCACGGTCGCCGGGTCGAGCTTCTGGTCGACGATGATCTTCTTGACTTCGCTGGCCGCCTTTTCAGTGAGCATCACTGACATGTTTCTCTCCCGGGCTTTGCAGGTGCTGTCGACTCGACCGGGGCGGGAACGGGCCGCGGTCACCCCTGAAGTGTAGCCATGGCGGCCACGCGGGCCAAGAACGCTGCGTCAGAGACGGCGGAGCGCCGCCACACCGGCCGCGATCCGCGCGGCGGCCTCTTCGATCTCGGCGGCGGTCGTGAACCGCGAAAGCCCGCACCGCAGGCTGGCCCGGGCCTCGTCCTCGTCGAGCCCGAGGGCCAGCAGCACGTGGCTCGGCCGGGGGCTCTCCGACGAGCATGCGCTGCCGGAACTGAGGGCCATGTCCGCATTCGCCAGCATTGCCAGCAGCGAATGTCCGTCGACGCCCGAGACCTGCAGGTTGAGATTGTTCACCAGCCGAACCGCCGGGCCATCGAGCGGAGGGCCGTTCAGGGCGACCCCCGGAACGGTCTCCGAGAGGAGCTTCCAGAGACGGTCCCGCAGGCCGCGGATTCGCGGCAGCTCCTCGGCGAGGCCGTCGTTGGCCAGTCGAAATGCCGCCGCCATGGCGACGATGCCGGGCACGTCGAGCGTGCCGCTCCGCATGCCCCGCTCCTGCCCGCCGCCGAACACGAGCGGGTCGATCCGCACGATCCTTTCGCGCCGCCGCACGAACAGGCAGCCGACCCCCTTCGGCCCGTGGAACTTGTGGGCCGAGAAGCTCGCCAGATCGGCTCCGAGGGCATCGACGTCGACCCGCATCCGGCCGATCGCCTGGGCGCAGTCGACATGCACCAGGATGCCGCGGGCCCTGGCGACCGCTGCGATCGCGGCGATCTCCTGGATCACGCCGATCTCGTTGTTGGCGAGCATCAACGAGACGAGAAACGTGTCGGGCCTGATGGCGGCCTCGAGATCGGCCTGAAGGATGCGGCCCGGGATCCCCTCGCCCCGCTGCGAAACCACCGGCAGCCGCGTGACCTCGAACCCGGTGCGTTCGAGATGCTCGATCGGATCGAGAACGGCGTGATGCTCCGTGACCGCCGTGATCAGATGGCCTCCGGCGGCTCCGCGTCTTGCCGCCAGGCCGAGCAGTGCGAGGTTGATGCTCTCCGTGGCGCCGCTCGTGAACACGATCTCGCGGGCCGTCGCCCCGATCGCGGCCGCGATCGTCTCGCGGGCCTCCTCGACCGCGGCCCTTGCCTCCCGGCCCATCCCGTGGGTCACGCTCCCCGCGTTGCCATAGTGGTCGGTGAGCCAGGGCAGCATCGCCTCGAGCACCCGCGGGTCGAGCCTGGTGGTCGCATGGTTGTCGAGGTAGATGGCCACGCCCCGAGTCTACCCCGCGGCGAAACCGGGTCCGGAAACCGGCCCCTCGACCGCTCAGACAAGCGCCCCCGACAGCAACGCATCGAGCGTGATCTGCGACCAGGTCTCGAAGCGGTCGCGGGCCGCCAGCAGCGACTCGAGCGTATCGAACCCGCAGTCGACCAGTTCGCTCTCCCGCGAGGCCACCTCGGGCCGTTCCAGTTCGAGGATGTGCACGATCCCGAGATGCACGCTCCCAACCGGGTTGGAATCGTCGTTGATCAGGCCGACGCAGCGCGACTGCCAGCCGCCGCCGATCTCGATCTCCTCGGCGAGCTCCCGGCGCATGCCGGCCTCGTAGGAGGTGTCGTCGCCATGCGCGCCGTCGCAGCTGGCGATGTGGCCGCCGATCCCGAGCGACCGCTTCGCCCGCAGACGGGCCTCGCTCTGGCCACCACCGCGGGTGTAGGCGAAGTAATGCGGACTGCCATCCGCCGACCGCCAGGCGAGCAGGCAGTAGGGGATCAGCTGTTTGAACGACGGATCCTCCTCGACGCTCGCCCGGGGCCGCCAGGAGGTCTGCCTCGGATCGAGCAACAGCGGAAGGTAGGCGGCCGTGTCGCCGCAGAATCCCTGAAACGCACCAGCCTTCTCGAACAGCGCCCGCGGTACCACGAGCACGTCTTCCTGGGGGATCGCCGCCATCTCGCATCTCCTTGAGGCTCGAATCTTCCGGTCTCTTCGGACTACACGATCAGCATCGCATCACCATAGCTCAAAAACCGATACCGCTCGCGGATCGCCTCCTCGTAGGCCCGGCGGATCAGTTCCCGCCCGGCGAACGCGGTCACGAGCACCATCAGCGTTGTCCGCGGCATGTGGAAGTTCGTGAGCATGCAGTCGACGGCCCGAAACGGCCAGCCCGGCCTGATGAACAGATCGGTCGAGCCGGCCCAGGCCGCGATCTCTCCCGGGGCCGCCCGCAGTGCGGCCGTCTCCAGCGTCCGCACCGCGGTCGTGCCAACGGCCACCACCCGCCCCCCCTCGGCCTTCGTCCGGCGGATTGAATCGGCCGTCCCAGTCGGACATTCGCACCACTCGCTGTGCATCGGATGATCGTCCAGGCGGGCGGCCGTGATCGGCCTGAAGGTGTCGATCCCGACGTGCAGCGTGACAGAAGCCCGGCCGACCCCCCGGGCTTCGACCGACTCGAGCAATCCAGTCGTGAAGTGCAGCCCCGCGGTCGGCGCCGCCGCCGAGCCGGCCTGACGGGCGAACACGGTCTGGTAGCGATCGATGTCGCCCGGCTGTTCGTCGCCACCGCGGATGTAGCCCGGCAGCGGCACGCGACCGATCCGCTCGAGGATCGACTTGGCCGACGATCGTGGCTCCTCAACCTCCGGCCGGCAGAGCCAGGTGCCGCCGAGACCGCGGCCGACGAGCCTGAGACCGATCGTGTCGCGGCCTTCCCTGTCGAGAAGGCTGATCCGCTCGCCGATCAGCGGGCGGCCGCGGGTCTGGGCGAGCACCTGCCAGTCGCCGGACTCGGGATCCTGGCGAAGGAACAATCCTTCCCAGCGGCCTCCGGTGGCGGCCCGGCGGCCCAAGAGCCTTGCGGGCACCACGCGACTGTCATTGACGACGACGAGGTCCCCCGGGGCGAGCAGGTCGGGCAGATCGAGAATCCGCCTGTGTTCGATCGTGGACGAGTCGCGGCGGACGACGAGCAGCCGGGCCTGATCCCGCTGTTCGAGCCCGTGCTGCGCGATCAGTTCTTCGGGGAGCGAATAGTCGTAGCCATCGGCATCATCCATGAGGAGTATCCTAACCGTCCGTGGATGCGGCATTCGCGGCCTGTTCACCCAGGGTCGCACCCCACGTCTGGAAGAAGGTTTTCGCGGTCCGACATGCGGCAGGCCGGCCGCCGCTGCGTGGTAGATTGGTGGCATGGAGTCCCCGACGAGCATCCACACGAGCGTCCTTCCCGCGGAGGTGCTCTCGTTCCTCGCATTGAAGCCGGGCGACCGGGTCGTCGATGGCACGCTCGGCGGCGGCGGGCACACCCGGCTGCTCGCCGAGGCCGTCGGCCCGAACGGACTCGTGATCGCGATCGACCGCGATCCCGGCGCGATCGATCGAGGCTCCAGGGAACTCGCCGGCCTGCCGGTCCGCTTCGCCCAGGCCAACTTCTGCGACATCCCCGAGGTGCTCGACGCGGTCTCGATCGATGCGGTCGATGCGGTGCTCCTCGACGTCGGTCTCTCCAGCGACCAGCTCTCGGACGACGCTCGCGGATTCTCGTTCGATTCAGACGGCCCGCTCGACCTGCGGTTCGACCCCACCGAGGGCGAGCCCGCCTGGCGGATGGTGAACCGGATGAAGCCCGAGAGTCTCGCCGACATCATCTTCGAATTCGGGGAGGAGCGGCACAGCCGGAGGATCGCCCGCAGGATCGCCGCGGTCCGCGAGAAGCAGCCGATCCGGTCGGCGCGGGAGTTTGCCAGGCTCGTGACCTCCGCCATCCCACGGCAGTACCCCCCGCCCCGGATCCATCCGGCCACCCGCACCTTCCAGGCGTTGCGGATCGCGGTCAACCAGGAGCTGAAGTCGCTGCGGATCGCCCTGGAGCGGATCCCGACCCGACTCTCCCCCGGCGGCCGACTGGCGGTGATCTCCTTTCACTCGCTCGAGGACCGGCTCGTGAAGCAGGCCTTTCGCAACCCGCAGGTCTGGGAACCGCTGACCCGATCGCCGGTCGAGGCCTCGAACGAGGAACTCCTGCGGAATCCCCGCAGCCGCTCGGCAAAGCTCCGGGTCGCCCGGCGGGCCGAAAGCCCGGCTCCATCGGCCGACACCTGAGGCAGCCGATCGATCTGGCTTCAGTCCGGCCAATTCAGCACAATCCTTCCCCCTGCCTCGGGCCGCTTCCCGGCTCTCGGCGGCATCGGAAGCCATGGGACGCGAAACGAAACTGCTGCTGGCGGTGCTGGCCTCGCTGACGGGAGCGTTTCTCGGCGCCCTGTCGCTGAAACTGCTCGTGCCGCGCCCGCCCGCCGGAGCCGGGCCGGACGTCGATCCCGGCGAGGCGGTCGCCGTCAGGCAGATCGTGGTCGATCCGCCGTCGCTGACGCTTCCCGCGATGCCGACCATGCCATCGGCCGAGATCTTCGCCTCGGCCCCGGAGATGCTCGCACCGCGAAGGCCCCTCGACCCGGCGCCGGTGATCCACGATCCAGAAGTTCGGCCCTCCGGACTCGAGGCACCCGTGAACGACCCTGCGGTTCCTGCCGCAGAGCCGATCCCCTCGGGGTTTGACCCACCACCGGCCCGCGACCTGCCGCCGCCAGCTGTGGTCAATCCCACGGCGAATGCCGACCGATCCGATGCCGAGCCAGCCGTCTTGGAGCCGACGGCACCGGGGGGCGATCTCTCACCCGCTGAACCCGCACCCCTCGCCGGCTCCCACATCACCCAGCCGGGCGACTCCTGGTGGTCGCTTGCCGAGCGGGCCTACGGCGACGGCCGGTTCTACCGGCCACTCTTCGCCTGGAATCGGAGCCTCGATCCGCGGGTCTCGGTCGCCCCAGGCACACGGATCGACATCCCTCCACTGTCCCGTCTCCAGGCCGCCCTTCCCGCCCTGATGCCCCGCTAGCAGGCACTCAGGCCGCCGCCCACTCGTGTGGGAAAGGCTTCAGTTTGGCACCTCCAAGAACCGGCCTCCCCGCGCCAGGCCCGGAGGGCCGGGTCAGCACCAGCGACCGGAGGTCGCCAAGGAAAATTCGGCAGGATGCCGAGATTTTCCGTGAAGCAGCCGCAATGGTTCGTCGGCGGTGACATGCTCGGAGTCGGCGGATTTTGCTACAGGGTGCGCCGTTGGCCGACTGAGCGTTGGGCGTGAGGCGCACAATTCACCGTCTCCTGCGCGTGCCCCCCGACCGACTCCTCAGCATCGCAGTTTTGGAGAGGGAGAGAGAGGCAGGAAGAAGATTTGGGGTATGAAAGTTGCCTCTGCCCGAAGTGGGACAGGCCTCCGCCTGTCATCTTCGAGAACAACAACCCCGCGTCAGGCCTACTTCGCGCCGAACTTGTAGGCCGTGTTCTTGGGGTCGAAGTCGGCGTCGGTGAAGCCGTTGTTGGTCTTCACGTTCATGTAGGTGTATTCCTCCATGAGCACCGGCTGACCGCCCTGCTCCTGCGGCCAGTCGTAGGCCTCGTAGCGGATCGGGATCGTGAGTTCGTCGTCGATGAACACGCGGGCCAGGTGGAAGCGGAAGTTGCGTCGCGGGACCGGGTGCACCACCTGGATGCAGGTGCAGATCCGGCCGTTCACCTTGGCGTTCGGATAGAAGTTGACCTCGCACTCGCCGAACTGCTTGTCATGCTCGGCGACCTCGACGAGCCGACGGGTGAGGTTCTCGACGCCCAGTTCGGTGATCGGGTAGCGGTTGCCCTGCATCGCCAGCATGCTCTGCGGCTTGAGCGAGACGGTGCCCACCATCGCCCGGACACCACTGCCCGCGTGGGCCAGCATGTTGCCGTCATTGCGGCCGTCGACGTAGATCACCTCCTGGCCCTTCACGCTGTCGGGGCCGAGGAAGTAGAGGTAGACGCTGAACGGCTGCTGCCGGATCTTGGCGAACATGTATTCGTGCTCGCCGAGTTTGCCGTCGATCCGCTCCCGCTTCACGACGGTGGCCGAGTAGTCCTGAATGTTGGCCCGAATCCCGGCGAGTCCCCTCTGGGCGATCTCGAGTGCCGGCTGCAGGGGATGGGCACCGGCGACAGACGCAGCAGCGTCACCCGCGTTCAGGTTGCCCTGGGGCAGGCCGCCGTTCGGAAGCAGGCCACCGCCGAGGTTGGCCGATCCGATCTGGGCCGGAGTCTGTCCGGCCGGAGGCATCGCGGGGGTCTGCGAGAATCCGTCGCCGCCTGCGATGCAGGCGAGTGACAGAATGCCGATCGAACCGAAGCGTACGAGGCGGAATCCCGCCTGAGCCAGACCGACCATCTCGAATCCCTCCAGAGGATCTCCTGCCGGACCCCTCGACACTCATCGGCCCGTCGGCGACGGATCATGAGCGAGCGGAGGCCCCGACCGCACACCATGTGACGGCCGTGAAATCCGGGCAGGCGGCGGAGTGTAGCGGCGGCCCGGAGGGGCGGCCACCCCAGTTCCGCCCGGGTTTTTGGGGGCCCCAGCGGGGCCGCTTGCCCGATCGTCGCGGGGCAACGATGCTCGATTCGATTGCCGCCGCCCGCCCAGTGCTGTTCCACCCATGGCCTCCGTCGACCTCCTCGAGCCCGCGCCCGGGATCCACGTCGCCCGGATCGAGTCGGCGCCGTTCGGGGAAAACAGCTACGTCCTCTCCCGCCCCGGCACCGCCGAATGCCTGGTCGTCGACCCCGGATTCGAGCCCGATGCCATCCTGGAATGGCTCGATGCCCGCCGGCTCGATCCGGTGGCGATCCTGCTGACGCACGGCCACTCCGACCACATCGCCGGCAACGGCAGGCTGCGGGACCGCTGGCCCGGCCTGCCGATCCTGATCGGACGCGGCGACGCCCCGAAGCTCACGGATCCGATGGGCAACCTCTCCGGGCAGTTCGGCCTTCCTCTCCGCAGCCCTCCGGCCGATCGGCTGCTCGACCACGGCGAGCGGCTCGAACTGGCCGGTTTCCCGCTGCTCGTGCGGGCGATCCCAGGGCACTCCTCCGGACACGTCGTCTATCTGCTCGAGGGGTGCGAACCCGCGGTCGTGTTCGGCGGCGACGTGCTCTTTCGCGGAGGCATCGGCCGGACGGACTTTCCCGACGGTGACTTCGACGCCCTCGCCGCCGGCATCCGCGACCACCTCTATTCGCTCCCCGACTCGAGCGTCGTCCTTCCGGGCCACGGCGAGGAAACGACCACCGGCCATGAAAAACGGCACAACCCCTTCGTGACCCTGTGATTCTCGATCTCGCCCGATCCCGTTTGACCCGCGCGGCCGACTCCACCGACACTGCCTCCATGCTCTCGCCCGCCGACCCGCCGCCGAAGGTCATGGCCGTCGCCGGCGGCGGACATGACGGTCCGTCGCCGCTTTGCCGCGCCGCGGGACTGGCTCTGGCGGCGCTCGCCCGAGTCCTCGCCGGCTCGAGCATTCGCTGGATCGCCAGCCAGCCCGACACCTGCCAGCGGGTCTACTTCGCCAACCACACCAGCCATCTCGACGCGATCGTGATCTGGTCCTCGCTGCCGCAGGCGATCCGCGAAATCACCCGTCCGGTCGCCGCCAAGGATTACTGGTCCCGCGGCATCGTCCGCCGCTGGCTGGCCGAGCAGGTGTTCGACGCGATCCTCATCGATCGGACCGACATCAAGGTCCACCAGAGCCCGGTCGATCTGATGCTGCGGGAAATCGGCTCGACGAAGTCCCTGATCGTGTTTCCCGAGGGAAGCCGGAGCGTCAGCGGCGAGATCGGCGAGTTCAAGAGCGGCCTCTACTACCTCGCCAAGAAGCGGCCCGACATCGAACTCGTGCCGGTCCACATCGACAACCTCAACCGCGTGCTGCCGCGGGGAGAGTTTCTTCCGGTGCCGCTCCTCTCCTGCATCAGCTTCGGTCCCCCGCTCTGGCTGGAGCGTGGCGAGGCGAAGCTCGACTTCCTGGAACGCGCCCGGCGATCGGTGATCGCCCTCAAGGAATGATCTCCGGCAGATGAACGACATCCGCACGATCGCGCTCATTGCCGGCGTCCTGGCGCTCCTGACGGCGGCGACGGCCGTGGGCCAGTTCCTCAAGCGGCATCCCGATCGCGGCCTCGATCCGGCCGCGGTGAACACCTTCAACCTCCGGCTGCGGGGCTGGTGGATCATGTGCACCGTGCTCGCCGCGGCCTTCTGGCTGGGAACGACCGCGACGGTGCTGCTGTTCGGGCTGGTATCGTTCTGGGCGCTCCGCGAATTCATCACGCTGACCCCCACCCGCAAGGGAGACCACCGGGCGCTGTTCTGGGTGTTCTTCGCCTTCACCCCGCTGCACTACGTGCTCGTGGCGCTCAACCGCTACGACATCTTCAGCGTCTTCCTGCCGGTCTACGCCACGCTCTTCGTGCTCGCGCGGGTGGCTGTCGCGGGCGACTACAAGCGGTTCCTCGAACGGACGGCGAAGATCCAGGCCGGCCTCGTGGTCTGCGTCTACTGCCTGAGCTTTGCACCGGCGCTCCTGCAGCTGCCGATCGCCGGCAGCGCCGCCGCCGAAGGGGCGGGAAACTTCCGCCTGCTGTTCTTCCTGATCCTGCTCGTCCAGTTCGCCGACTGCATGCAGTACGTCTGGAGCCGGATGCTCGGCAGACGGCTGGTGGCGTCGGCGGTCAGTTCAAACCGCACCTGGGAGGGACTGCTCGGCAGCGCCATGAGCACGGCGTTGCTGGCGGCGGTGCTCTGGTGGGCGGCGCCCCCCTTCGAGCCCTGGCAGGCGGCGATCGCGGGATTCGTCGTCGCGATCATGGGCTTCGCCGGTGGCATGACCATGTCGGCGATCAAGCGGGACCGCGGCGTGAAGGACTACGGCACGCTCGTCGTCGGTCATGGCGGCGTGCTCGATCGGATCGATTCGATCTGCTTCGCGGCCCCGGTCTTCTATCACATGACCCAGTTGATCGCGGGCATCGGGCCCCGCTGACGGGTCGGGGCCGGCGCTGCTGCCATTGCCAGCTCAGCGGTTTTCCGGCTCGGACGTGTCGGAGTCGGAGGCGAGTCGGCGGGCCTGGAGCGCGTAGATCGAACGCCGTCCGGAGACGGCCGCGATATTCGTTCGCGGGGGAGCGATCGGCGCCGGATCCGGACTCTGCCCCCGGGGTGCCGAGGCGGCGAGGCCGACGGGTGCGGAAACGGGCCGGGGCTGGGCTGCCGCCAATGAGGCCGGCGGCGCAGGACAGCCCTGTTTGACCCAATCGAGCCAGATCTGCTGCATCTGGGCGACGCCTCCGACACCGTAGTGCCGCGTCAGGGCCGCCTTCCAGTCGTCGGTCGCCAGCCCGTCTCCGACGAAGGTGACATACTTGTGCCTGCCTCCTCGTTCGATCAGGTAGCGGGCCAGCGAATATCCCTGCGAGTAGAGGGGCAGCACGTCGGCAGGATACTCCCGCATGGCAAACATCTCAGGAAAGGCGATGCCGCGGCCGGTGGTCAGAAACTCGATCAGCAGCCGGTGCTGACGGGCCCGTTCCACGGGATGCTCGACCGTCGTGCAGGCACCTTCGTCGGCCCAGCGGGGAAGCGGGCGCCGGAAGTGGCTGGCGAAGATCGTGTGGGTCACCTCGTGCGGCAGCACCGAGTCGATGATCCGCTCCTCGCTCCCCTGGATCGTCATCGTCCAGCCGAAGACCTCGCCGTTGTCGAACACGAAGCTCGTGGCCCCACCGGCACCGAGTTGCGGGGCGACCTGGGCCTTGATCGGGCAGGGACGGCTCCAGCGGGGCAGCGGCTGGCCGAGCCACTCGATCGCGAGGTCATGGCGATACTGTTCGGCGGCATCGCCGATGCGGCGGGCGAGCAGATCGGTGGGCGCGTCGACGATGAAATTCGCCGTCCGATGGCCGGCTGCCTGGACCTCGAGCCCCAGGAACCCGACCAGGATCGAGAGCAGCGGCGCCAGCCGAAGCAACCAGAATTCCGAGCCGTCGCGTCGATCCTGCATCACCAGGCACCCTCCGTGTGAGCCGTCGCAGACGATCGGGATCCATCCCGGTCGCGGTGTCGCCCGAACCCGGCCCGGCCGGCCGAACGACGGACCCGCCGGTGTTGAAACCTGACGAGCCGGCGGACACTAGCGAACCCCGGCGACGCGGGACCAGAGCGTTTTCGCCTGCGTTTTCCTGGTCATTCCGCCGGCTCAGGCGGGGCTGCATGGGCGACCTGGGTGATTGAACTGCCCTGTCCGGCGACCGCGAGACCCTTCGCAAAGCTGGTCGTCGCGTCGCCGGCGGCCAGAGCCCCGTCAGCCCCTGAAGTCTTGCCGGGCAGACCTTCCCCGCCGCGGCGCGGCCACGCCGCCACGAGGGCCGCACAGCCGCCAAGCCAGATCGCGACGCCCGGCCACCAGGGCAGGAGCGTGACCGTCCAGACGCCGCCGCCGAGCATCGCGGCGATCGGCAACAGCAGCCGGATGAGGCTCACGAAGCCGCGGGGCTGCCATCTCGCAAGCACCAGGGCAACGCCGCCGACCGACAGCGTCAGGAGCGTCGCGAGACCGCGGCCCGAAACCGTGCCGTCTTGCCGTCTGCTCGCCCGGATCGCCAGTCCGACATCCTCATCCATGATGACGTGGGTCGGCAGCGTCCCCGCGGCTGGCGCTGTGACGGCTCCGGGCAGCCGATCGGATGCCTCGGGCTGAGGTCGCCGGCTGGCCAGAGCGGGCCGCGATCGCTGAAAGTCCTGCAACCGCGGCCGCTCCGCCGGCGGCGCAGTCGCGATGGCCCGTTGAAAGTCTTCGTCGAGCCGGCCGATCGCCGCCTCGCGTTCGGCTTCGAGCAGACCGGCGGCGACCACCTCCGCCGGCTCGGCGACCCGAATCATCAGGCCAGGTGGTGGAATGAGCGTCCAGAGCAGCCGGCTGCAGGGCAGGCCGACCAGTCTGGGCGGTTCGATCTGGATCGGCATTCCATCGGCCAGCCGACGGCCGAGATCGCCGGCGAACACCGCGACCAACGATCTCGGCCAGCGGACATCGTGCAGCCGGACGTCCCAGACGGTGCCAGCCGCGGGAAGATTCGGCAGCGAAGCATCGGCGATCCGGCCGTCGACGAACACCTCGAACAGCCGCATCCCGGGTGGGAGCCGCAGCGAGACGACCGGCCCGGCCGCCAGGAGTTCGAAGCGTGCGGTTCCCCAGGCCCGGCCCCGATCGTCGATCGTCAACTGGATGTCGGCGAGTTCGACCCGCGGCCGCGGGGCTGCCCCGTCGGCCGTCGTCGAGGCGGCATTCGGGACGGGCGAGGCGTCGCCCGTCGCCGTGGGCGTGTCCTCGTCCCGCGGTTCCTCCAACGCATAGTCCGGCGCCGGCTGGTCTGGAAACACCTCGATCGAACGGTCGGCCGAAAGCTGGCCCGGCCTGGCGTTCCACGAGACGACCATCGGCACGGTGTCGTCGAGGATGGCGCGGAGCAACGGGAGCGGGGCCTTGCGGGCGGGCGCTGCCGGCAGGTGGGCCGTCATCTCGAGTCGAAATCTTCCGGCCCGCGGCCGTTGCAGGATCGCGACCACGCGGTCGGCCGACTCCCGGGTCCAACGCAGGTCGATCGACCCGCGGTCGACCGGATCGAGGGGCTGGACCTCGTCCTCGAAGATCTCCAGCCGGTCGACGACGGCATCGGCAGGCAGGGCGACCGGCACCGAGAGCAGGGCCGTCGAACTCGCGTCGATTCGGGCCCGCAGCCGCAGCCGCGTCTGTCGGGGTTCGAAGGCGATCCGCACGCTCTGCGTGCCGGGCGTCCGCTGTCTGCGGCGTTCCGACAGCAGTCGCACGCCGGCGGTCGACAGACTCCGTCCTCGGCCCGTCTGGTCGTCGGCCGCGGCGGCGTCGACCGATTCTGCGAGCCAGGCATGCGTCTGCAGGGCCGCATCGCCGCCCCGGGGCGGAAGCGGAACGACACCATCGGGCAACGAGACCTCGACCGAAAGGCTCGGAGAGGGCATCAACCGGGACATCCGACGGTCTGCCTCCGCCCGTTCCAGCCAAACGTGCGGCAGCGTGAACGTACCGACCGGATCGGTCAGCGGCATACGGAATTGCAGCTCGAACCGGAATGGACCGCGGACCGGCACGGACCGCTCGACACGATAGCGATCCGCAGCCAGTTTCCGGCAGACGAACCCGGCGGCATCCGCATCCGGAGCACTCTGTTCCAATCGGGGATCGACCGCCACCACGACCGAACGGAGCAGGTCGTCTCCGGGATCGATCTCGAACATGGCGTTCACCCGACAGGCGTCGAGGTCCCAGAAGACGTCGTTGCGGCTCTCGGCCCGCCCCACCCTTTGCGTGAGCCGAGTTCGCGGGTCGGCCGCACGGACCACCCGCACCGTCGCGGCCCGGGCGACGTCGAATCTCGGCAGGCCGTCGCTGTCCGTCATTCGGGCCGCCGGGAAGAAGGGCCCGGTGGGGCCGCCGGCATCGCACTCGACGGCCGATGGGGGCAGTCCTGTTTCCGCACCCCCGGCGACGATCAGCGCCCCCGTCGGCGCCACGGCGATCGCGGCGGTGGCATACTCGACATCTCCCAACCGCGTCGTCGCGGGCTCGACATCGATCTCGACCCGATGCCGGCCGGCGTTCACCATCGGCAGCCAGACGATCCGACTCTGGTTGCCGGAGCGGGCGACGATCGCCTCACCATCGAGCCGGGCGGTCGCGGCGACGAATCGCCCACCGGTCGAGGACTGATCGAGCAGGAGCACGGCCCCCGGGTCGGCCTCGACATCGATCGACATCCGCCAGGCCGTCGGTCCAGCGGCCCGAGCCGCGGGCACGGCGACCTCGCAGGCCACGACCCTGGCCGACGAGGACGAGACGCCGTCATCGCCGCGAGCCAAAATCCTGAACAGTTCCTCCGGCACGAGCGCCATGGCCCCGCTGTCACCGGGTGTGACGAACACGGGCAGCGGCCGAGACCGGCCGGCGTCCGGCCCACCCGGTTCTGCCGCCTGGATGTCGGCAGAGGCCAGCCCGCAAGCGATGAGCAGCAGGGGGCTCGTCGCGCCGGGAATCGCAACCTTCCAACGCAGCAGACAGACCGCCAGCAGAGCGGCCCACCAGGCAGGTCGGACGATCAGCTCGAAGGGTTCCGGGGCCCAGAGGCAGAGGAGCGCCGCAGTCACGCAGATGCACAGTGGCAGCCACGGACGGCGTCCGCAGAGCCCGAACGCGACGAGCATGATGAGAATCGCGGCGAGCGTGCCCGCCGTGACCAGCACTGACGAACGGACGATGGTCACCCCGCCGTCACCGACCGCCGATGCGAGGAACGTCTGCGGTCGGAAGCCGTCCTCGATCGACCCGGCGGAGGTTGCCGAGACCGAGGGAGCGAGAGGCTGGCGTCGGCTCGCGCCGAGCAGCCGCTCGCTCCAGCCGGAAGCGACCGGATCGACCGGACGGCCCGTGGCCGTGGTCGGAACGAGTCTCAGACCGTCGGGCACGAGAACCCTCCAGAGCCGGTCGAACACGGGCAGATCGATCGCCACGGAGGGCTGATCGACCCACCACCATGCCCGGCCCGGCCGCGACGCCGCCACCGTTCTCACGAGAACCCTCACGAACCTGCTTCCGGCGGGCAACTCGACGCCCAGCGACGGTGTCGCAGCCCGGCCCTCGCGGGGCTGCCTCAGGCCGTTCACGAACACCTCCTCCACGACTCTGCCTGTCGGCAGGTGGAGCGTGATGTCGGCCCTGCCGTGGTTCTCGATCTCGAACACCGTTTCCGACTCCGTCTGGCCCGCCGCATGGCACCAGCTGGTCGTGGTCTCGCTCCATGCCCAGGCACGCGGCTCGCTGCCGGCTGCCCGGGCCGCCGGAACAAGTTCCACGGCCGGCGAGCCCCCCGCCGTCTCGGCGCTGAAGGAGAAATTGGCCACTAGGCTGGAGACGGACTCGTCGTCGCGGAGCAGCGGCGGCAGTTCCGCCAGCCGCCGGTTCACCACCTGCGGCCGCCCTCTGCCGGCGGCCTGGATCGTGAGTTCGCCGATCTGCCGCACGGCGCCATCGACCCAGGCCAGGGTGACGGGCGTCGCGACCTGAAACGGTCGTGACCGGACCGCCCTGATGACGACGCCCTCTCCCATCGGCGGGGTGATTTCGACGAGCCAGGATTCGGCCGCCTCGGCGGCTGCCCGACCACGGCCCCGCGGCGACTCGCCCTCCTCGAGCCTGCGGGCTGTCAGCGTGCCACGAGCCGGTGGCAGCAACGACCATTCGAGCCGATCGTCGAGCGGTTCCGAGAAGTGGACGACGAGGCTGTCGAGCGCGGACGTGTCGGGACGGCACTCGAACGTGAATGCCTCCGTGATTCGGTCATCGCGGGCCGTGACCCTCACCCTGGCGAGCACGTCGAGTGGCGGCCTGCGGCGGACGAGCCGGGCCTCCCAGTCGGGCGCGGACTGGCCGGCAACCGCCCATGCCCGCAGGCTCCCCTCTTCGACCATGCCGGCCAGTCGCGGGTCGAGCGGCATTCCCTCGGCCTTTCCCCCCTCGATCTCGATCGCGGTATCGGGGTTGGTCTTGAATGCGATCACGGCCAGCCCCTCGGCCTCCCCTTCGAAGCGGAGCATGTCGATCTCGGCGACCGACACTGCCTTGCCTGCGGCGACTCCGGCACGGTGGCCGCTGACCCGGAGGCCGAGATTCCGGGCGGGCGTAGCCGCGACGCTCATCCCGATCTTGAGCACCGACCTTCCAGCGTCGTTCATGACCGACCATTCGGGAGGCTCGACGACGGCCCGGCTGCTCCCCGGCATGACCGGACCATCGCGGGTGTCTGGAGAAGGCCATTCGACCGACTCGACCGCGTCGATGACCCAGCCCGGGGCGACGACCGCGGTGACCTCGAACGCCTCGCCGCGACGCACGCGGATGTCGCAGGCCGCTCGGCCGAGGACGACCCCGGGGGCGATGTCGACGGTCGTCACGCGGGCGATCTCGAACACGGCCCGACGCGGGCCGACGGCGAGTCGGGTCAGGGCGGCCGGGCCCTGGTGCTCGATGTAGAGGCGGGCGGGCTGGGATCGGGCCCCGGGATCGTGGTTCTCGTCCGCTGGCCGGGCCGGCAGCGGCCAGCGGGCCGCAGCCTCCTCGGTGACGGGCAATGCCTCCTCCACGGCCACCTGCTCGACCGAAAGGACGTCGTCGAGCCGAATCCGCGTGCCCGCAGCAGCCCAGCGATCGGCCCGTGGCCGCACGAAGGGCAACGCCCCACCGTCCTCCGGCAGGGGAGCGACGGCTGTGATCCGGATCGGGTCACGGCCGCCGATCATGGTTTGCGGAAGCGTGATTGCGAGCCTCGCCCGATCCTCGGTCAATGACCAGGAGAGCCTTTCGGGTGGCGGCCCCGGGGTCGTCCCCTCCTGCGGCATCGTGGTCACTGCATCGACATCGATCGAGCCGGCGACCTCGACGATGACGCCGCCATCCAGCCATGGAGATCGCGGCTCGACGACGACGTCGATCGCGACCTGACGGCCTTGAACCAGCAGGTCGCTCCAGACGGCCAGCGGTACGGCATCGCGATCGGCCCGCACGAGCAGGATCTCGACGGCCGACGCCGGACCGACCTCGATGCTCCACGTCAGCCACCCGTCGGCCGCCTCTCCGGGAACGCTCCGCAGACCGGCGACCAGCGGACGGCTTCCTTCGGGCACGCGGAGCAGCAGCGTCGATCGCAGCGCGGGGATGAGCGGCAGCGAAAACCTCGGCCCGTCCTCCGTGAGGATCGGCGGTTCTCCAATCCACTGGCATTCGTAGCTGCCCGGCATCGGGATCACCATCGCCAGGCCTCCCTCGGACCGGCCGTGGATCACGGCCTCGCCAGTTCCCTCCGCGGTTCTGGCCCTGCCGCGGGTCACCTGCAGGCCGCCGAGTGGAAGATCGAGCGGAAGCGGACCGCTGCCGACGTCGAACGAGAGCCTTCCCACGAATCGGCCGCCGGCGTCGATGGTGGCCTCGTAGGCCACGGCGACGAGTGGTGGACTCGGTGTCGGCGGGGAGTTTCCTCCGGAAGCAAGCCGCGCGATCGAGGCATCGAATTCCTTGATCGACATCGGCACATACCGCCTGTCGCCCAGAGGCACGTCCGCGAGCCCTCCGCGGGGCACGTGCACCCTGGTGAATTCGATCGCCGTGCCACCGTCCCCGTTCTCCTTGCCACCGGCTAGGTTTGCCGAATCCTGCCCCATCGCCACGGCGGAGAGGATCGCGACGGAGATGATCGCGACGGAGAGGGCCGCGCTGAGGTGGCGATTCATGACGCGTTCCGCCCGTGGACGGTCACGCTCTCGGGTTTGTCGATCGCCGAGGGCGAGATCACGATCGACCCGGTCTGGAGGAGACGGGTCGAGGAGTTTCCCGAAGCGAGTGATGCCAGCCGCGGCCGTGCGGGCCCGGACGTCCGGTCGAGCAGCATTCGCAACAGAGCCGCGAGCACCGCGAGCCCGACGCCGGGCAGCGCCGCCTGGAGTGCCAGTGGGGCAAGGTCAGGCATCAGCGAGGCCGCCAGTGCGAGCCCGGCCGCGATCGCCAGAGCCAGGGGGGTTGTTCGCAGGGATCTGCGGTAGAGAACGGCGAGTCCCGCGGCCAGAACCGGCCCCGAGAATACGAGCACGAGCATCCATGTCGGAACAGCCCAGGCGGCGGCAGTTCCTGGATGACCGACCCCGGCATAGACGGCGCGGCGTTCCGCCAGCGGCGGATCGATCCCGGTCTGCGGCAACCCCGGCCTGGGCACTCCCTCGGCCGCGGCCATGCGATCCTGCCGGGTTGGTTCGGGGCCGCGGGCATTCGCGCGAACCCACGAGGAGAGCACCTCGCGGGAGACGATCGGCACCCGTTCGAGGCCCAACGCTCCCCACTCCCATCGCTGTTGGCTCGTCCAGCCGGCCGGACCGATGACGACATGCTCGTCCGACTCGAGCCGCAGTTCCCAATAGAACCGACGCTGGAGCGTGCCCTCCGGAAACACCGCCGCCTCGAGCGGGATCCGGGCCGCCAGGCTCGGCGGCCGGAGCGATCCCAGCAGTTCGGCAGACCGGTCCCGGCTCGATGCAAACTCGAGCAGCCAGGCCGACTTCGGATCGCGGGCGACGCCCGACCTGGGAAGTTCGATCACCACCCTGCCATCCGGTCGGACGGCATCCCGGAGCAGCCGGCCGTCGAGTCGCACCTCGACTGACGCCGGATCGGCGACGCCATCGCGGGTGGGCAGGAAGCCGGCGGGCAACGAGAGCGAGATCCTCTCGCCGCTGGTGGCGATGGCATAGGTGAAGCTGTCGTCACGACGACCGGGCAGCAGCCGGGTTTCCATCCAGGCCGCCTCGACGACGAGTTCGGCGGCGGTCGATCGCTGCCTCGCCGACAGGGCGAGCGGCACGAACTCCTCGGCGCGGGCCGCAGTCCATGACCGCCCTAGAAGCGAAGACTGCAGGCCCGCCTCCCGAACCCAGGCGTCACCTCGCAGGTCGACGGCGAGCTGTTCCCTGGCCACGAGCGAGAAGGTCTGTCGGGCGATCCGCACTCCAGCAGGCATCACGAGAGGCAAATCCTCGGCGACCGTCGTCTCCGGCGGGATCGTGGGTGTCGGCAGGACGAACCGCAACGTCAGCTCCCCGCTGCCCAGCAGGGGGATCGGCAGCATCGCCCGCACCCGCGTCGCCGCCGCCGCGGCGGGCCGATCACCGGCTGTCGCCGTGCCGTCCGTCCGGTTCGACTCCTGCAGCGGGTTCTGCCCGCCAGCCTGATCCGACTCGACGACACCGAGCGGCACGAACGGGGCATCGAATGGATTGAGCAGCTGGCCCGCCTGGCGGATCTCGAGCGTGCCGGATCGGACGACGACTTCGGGCACGACGAGGTCGAGGAATTCCAGTGGCACGTGGGCGACGTCGAACCGCAGCGTCTGTTCGACCGTCAGCTGCGATTCGTCGACCGTCGCCTGCACCGAGATGCCGGCATCGACCCGCCGCGGCAGAAACCGACGGCTGGCTGCGAAGGCTCCCTTGGCACCATCCAGACGGTAGACGAGGCTCGGCGAGTCCCCCTCTCCGCGCTGCATCCCGGCCTGTCTCACGAGCCCGCGGATCGCGTCGGCATCGGGCAGAACCTCGATGTCGCTCTCCGAAGTGACGACGACCTCGGCCGGACCGACCAGATCGGCACGCGGCATCGGGAGCGTCCATTCCATCCGTTCGAGATCCCGCTCGACCGACCTGCCGCAGCGGATCTCAACGAACGCGTCTCCCGAGAGCGGCTGCAGGAACGGGATCGTGACCGCCCCGGCCTCCTCGAGGATGCCGGAGGTGTCGACGAGTGTCGCCGGTCCGATGTCGTCGATCGTCCAGCCCTCGAGCCCGATCAGGATGCGGGAGATCGGCGCCCCGCCGACCGCGATCCGCAGCCGGGCATCGAGCAGCACACGGGTGGCTCCGATCTCGTAGCGGTAGACCGGCTCGACGACGATCCGACTCCCGCGCGGCTTGACCCTCACGGCGAGCGACGCAGGCTGCGAATCGTAGGCGAAGCTGGCCAGCAGTCCGGGTTGTCTCGCCGAGGAGGGCGGATCGGTCCGCCGCTGGCCGCCGAGGTCGTCGGCCCGTGGCTCGTCCCACTCCAGTTGCCAGTCCCCCTCGACCACGAGGCTGGTGCGGCCCCGCTGCCGCCAGCCTGGAATCCCCTCGACCGAGAAGCCCTGCGGGTCGAAGGCCGTTCCGCCGGTCGCATCGACCGGCCGCTCGCATTCCAGCTCGATCAGCACGACCCCGTCCGCATCGCGATCGCAGCGGACCACGGCGACGACGGCGTCCGGATCGCCCGCCCGCTCCACGAGAATGGCTGGTCCGCGAACCGCCTTGAGCGCCGCCCGAGGCGGCAGTGTGATCCGCACCAGATCATCCTCCGGCGCGAGATTTTCGATCCGGATGGTGGCCTGCGTGACGGCGACACGACCGTCGATGCGAACGGTGCTCTCCACGATGGCCTGTGCCGGAAGACCGCTCGGCATCCGATCCGCCAACCGCTCCCGCCGGGCGATGCGGATGTCGGTCACTCCGGAGAGCCCGACGCAACTGATCAGGCTCCCTTCGCCTGAGGCCGCCGGCTCGACGCGCGGCTCGATCATTGCCGGCCGCACCGTGACCTCCGGATCGATGCGTGGGGAGCGGAGCGAAACGGCCGAGGCGGTCGCCTTGGGAATCGCCAGCCGCAGCGTGTCGGCGGCAGTGGATCGGGTCACGGCGAGCATGCCGGCGATCACGACCGTGTGCCGTGCGTCGACGGCTCCGTCGAACCAGCCCCGATAGCCGCGGCCGCGCGGATCTGCGGCGAGCAGGAACCTTCCCTGCCCCTCGTGCTTCGGCTCCGACGCGACGACGAGCCCGTCGAGTTCCAGCGGCAGGCTGACCCAGCCGGATCGCAGCTGCTTCACGGTGAGCGTGAGCGAGACCGGCGAACCGCCCTGGGGCTCGTCGGCCCCGGCGCCCAGATCGATGTTCAGGGTCACGTTTTCGAGCACCGCAGCCGGAGGCTCGGGCAGTCCTGGCATCCCTTCGCGAAGCCGGAGCAGATCGACGAAGTCGCGATATCGAAACCCGGGAACTGGCACGAGCTGGCCGGCGTCATCCCGCAGGTAGAAGATCTCCGGTGCGGTCTCCCTCACCGTGGCGGCCGGCGGCGGCTCCTGACCGCGACAGGCATCCGACCCCGCAGCCACGAGCAGGACCGCGAACGCGATCACCACAGCGATGGCGGGGACGCCGCAGTCGTCTCGAATGAAATGCGGTGCTGACATCGGGCCGGACTGTCCATGGGAGATGGGATGAACACGACGACGCCAGGCGGCGACGGCTCCCCTCGACACTAGCTTGCAGCCTACAGCCACGCACAGGCCCCGTCATCCGGCATGCCAGGCATCATCGGCATGACCGGCATGATCGCCACCAGCGGCACGTCGATGCCCCGACGGCTCATCCAGTCGGCATGACCGCCTGCAGCGCAGCGAGCAGTTCCGGTGTGCAGGCCGCCATGAAGACCGGACGTTCGAGCGACACCGGACCCGGCCTTCCGCCCGGGAACGGGCCGATCGCCCCGCCTGCCTCGGCCACCAACAGGAGCCCCGCGGCCACATCCCAGCTCGCGATGCTTCGCACCCAGAAGGCGTCGAGGCGGCCGCAGGCCAGATAGGCGAGATTGATCGCCGTCGAACCCGTGCGCCGGACGGAATGGACGTGAGGAATGACCGCGAGGAAGTCGGAGACCGCCGGCGAATCGAGCGTGACGTGCGGAGGAAAACTGAGGGCCACGAGCGCGTCGATCAGGCTGGTCGTGAGGCTGCAGACGATCGGCCTGCCGTTGAGGGCGGCCCCCGCTCCGGCCCGGGCGGTGAAGCACTCGTCCCGGACGGGGTCGTAGATCGCGGCCACGAGAACCTCATCCCCGCGGGCCAACGCCACCGAGACGCAATACGCCGGAAAGCCGTGCACATAGTTGGTCGTGCCGTCGAGCGGATCGACGAACCAGCGGAGTTCCGGCTGCGGCCGGGCCGGATCGAAGCCAGGCGTCGCGGCCTCCATGGCCTCTTCGCCGATGAAGCCGTGCTCGGGAAACGCCCCGAGAACGATGCGCCTGATTTCCCGCTGCGAGGCGAGATCGGCCTCGGTGACCAGATCGCGGGGCCCCTTGTTGGAAACGGCGAACCGTCCCAGCCAGTCCCCGAGCACACGGCCTCCAGCCCGGGCCGCCGCCTCGCAGACTTCGAGATGATCCTGCATGATGGTGGACTGCTTCCGAAGGCCGAACGATGTCGCAGGATCATACCATGACCCGAGCCACGCCCCGCTCCGATCAATCGCAATCCCTGGCATCGACAGCGGCGGCAGCCTCCTGCGACGGCTGGCATCTCGATGGGCATCGCCGCCGTTCCCGGGTCGGCGATCTCGGCGTCACCATCGACCTCGAACGGCCACTCGATGGGATCATGCCCGACCTGGGCTCGGGGGACGGGACCAGCCGCGGCGGCGACCACCTGCTCGGTGTCGATCTGCGGGCCGAATGCCGGATCGCCGACCATTGGCAACGCGGACGCGATCTCACGGCGGTCTACGAACCATCCGACGACCGCCATCTGCGGGCCACCACGATGTGGCGGATTTCAGATCTGATTCCGGCCACGCACCCTGCGATCGCGGCCTGGGAGTGCGTGGTCTCCGCCCAGACGTCGCTGCTGCAAAGCGATGCGACGCTGGCAGTCGTGTCGCGAATCGTCGCGGGGGAGATCCTCTGGGGCCTGCTCGACGCCGACCTACGGCAGCCCGCCTTCGCGGCCGTTCGATCGGCCAACGCCAGCCTCATCCTCGCCCGTCGCGACGACGGCAGATCGCTGCTCCTTGCCGCGCACCCGCTCGACCCGCAGCAGATCAGCTGCGACCACCTGGCAGGCCTGGCCACGATCCGCCACTGGCTGTTCGCGGCCGCCGTTGAAAAGGGCGTGCTCCTCCGCAGCCGCGTGCTGGCCGCGATCGGACCGGCCGGCGACGACACGGCATGGGCCGGCCGCCTTGCGGAGGCGTTTGCCAACTCGCCCCCGATCCTGACGACCTGAACCAGACGGAATCCATCGAACCGCGGTGACCGGGGGGCTCCCGCCGGCTCGGCCAGACCCCGTTCGGCCGGATTGGGCTCCTTTTTGCTCCTTTTTGAGGTTGGAGCGAACCGGCACCGGGCGTTAAAGTGCCCCCATCTTTCCCGCATTCCCCTGCCATGGATCGGCGCGGGGCTCCGCAGACATTCGGCGGCGCGTCCTCGGCCATCCTCCGGCAGCCCGTTCGCGGGCCAACAAGGAAAGGCTGTCGCCGTGGCCGATCTCGTGTTTGCGTTCGATGCCGCTCTCGATCGCCCGATCCCCGTGCCGCCGGGTGCTCCCGACGCTGTCGCCGAAGCCGTGGCACGGGCCCCGTTCGAGGCCCTTCGGGCGGCTGCCGCCGTGGCCCGTCAGACCAAGGCAGCCGCCCTCGTGCTCTTTGGCAACACGCTCGATCCGGTGCGGGCCAGCCCGGCCCAGGCCGCGGCGGTCCGCGAACTGATCATCGCCCTGGCGGCGGACGGCTGCCGGACGATCTGGGTTTCCGACGAACCGGCGGATGTTGCAAATCTGGCCAGGGCACTGTCGGAGCCCGCCGGACTCTCGTTCGTGACGCCCGTCTCGCCGCTGCGATTCGACCTTCGCGGACTTTCGCTCGAACTCTGTTCCGCCCGCGGGCCGGCGTTTGCGACGGCCGGCCACCTTCCGCCGTCGTTCGCCTCGGCCCACACGTCGCTGTTGCCCGCGCAGCGGAGGATCATGATCGGCTGGGACGATACCTGGTCCTCGCTCCACGGCGAGCCCGCGGTGCCGGCCGGACTGCAGTCGCCCGTTCCCGGAAGCGGCTGGCCCGCCCACGGCACGTTCTTCGTCTGGGGATCCCGCAGGCTGCAGCCGCTCGCAGCCGGTGTGCACCAGGTTCCGGCGCTCCAGCCACGCGGCCCCCGCGAGCCTGCGGCCGGCGCCTGCGCCGTCGCCACCCTGACGAACCTCGCTGGGGCGGCTCCGCCGCTGACCTCGATCGCCCAGGCGGCCGGGGATCCGCGGGCCGATTGGCGGGAGGTGCCGACGCATCACGTCGCCTGGAAGACGCTCTCGATCACGTCGCTCGCCGGAGGCGACGAGGAGCTTGCCACCACGATCTGGACGGCCCTCGAGGGGATGTCGGTCGACTCCCAGGGTCCGCTCCAGATCGTCCGCTGCGCCGTCGACTGCGGGGGGAGCATCTCGCGGCGGGTGCATGTCTCCGAGATCACCGCCGAGACGATGGCCAGGGTTCGCGAACTCTGCGATCCCCGTCTGCTTCGCGCCTGGTGCCAGGAGATCGAGGCCGACCGGATCGAATCGCCGTCGACACTGCTCCGCAACGCATCGGCGGTGAAGGCGGGCGGCGCGGCGTCGTTCGCCTCCGGCGTCGCCGAACTCGTGCTCGCCATGGAGCAGTCGGAGCAGTCCTCGCTGGCCCGCGAGGCCGGCTGGCTGGCGCTCGAACTGCTCGAATCGACCTGACCCCGTGGAGACCGCAGGATGATCATCGAACGAATTGAGATCGATCGTTTCGGTGCGCTCGGAGACGTCGTCGTCGAGCCGCTGGGGCCGGGCATCGAGGTGCTGCACGGCACGAACGAAACCGGCAAGACGTCGCTGCTGGAATTCGTCCGCGGGGTGTTCTTCGGATTCGGCAGCCTGTTTCGTCGCGGCGTGCTCGACCCGCACCTTCCCTGGGGTGGCAGGCTTGTGGCGAGGGCCGGCGTCGATGGCAGACGGATCGTGATCGAGCGTCGCCACGAAGGGCCCCACCTGCAGCGGCTGTCACGGGCGAGCTACGAGCAGGAAAAGGATCTTCCGGTCGCCGACCATCTGACCGTGGCCGATGCCGACGGTCGATCGAAGGCCGCCCTCTTTCTCCAGGACTACATGGGGGAGATCGACGAGCGAACCTTCACCGCCGTGATGGCTTTCGGACTCGACGAGCTCCACGAACTCCGCACGCTCGACGCCGAGGGCTGCGGCAGCCGGCTCTATGAACTGGCGAGCGGTCTCGACCGCTCGAAGGTGGCGCTCGTGCTCACGAACCTCCGCGAGGCGATCGAACGGCTCGATTCGGCCGACCCGGAAGTGTCGCCGATCGAGGCCCTGCGGCAGCGTCGCAGTGCCGCCCTCGCCCGAATCGCGGCGATGAACGCGCCCGCGATCGTCGCCGGCGGCCTGGGGATCGAACTCGCCGGGATCGATGCCGAGATCGCGGAACTGCAGGCGGTCGCGGAGCAGGCCCGCCGGGCGGAGGACACGATCCGGACGCTCCTTCCGCTCGAGCCTCTCCATCACCAGCATCGCCGTGCCGCCGATGCCCTGGCGTCGATCGAGGCGATGCCGCTGATCCACGCAGATCTCGACGCCTGGCATCTCGCATCCAAGGATCGGGATCGACTCGAACGCCTGAGCCGCAAGAAGAAGAGGGTCCGCTCGCGACTGGCCCGGGAACTCAAATCGCTGCCCGTCGATCCCCTGATCTGGAAGCGTCGGGCCGCGGTCACGGCGCTCTGCGACGAGCAGCCGCGGCTGGAGCGGCTCGTCTCCGATGCGACCCGGGCCGAAACCGCCGCCCGGCAGGCCGCGCGGCGGTTCGGTGAACAGCTCGGCGTGGCCGGGCTCGCCCGGCTGGTCGGCAACGACCGGCTGGCCGTCCGCTCGCCGGACGCCCTCGCCGATGCGGCGTTGCCGCCCGGCCTGACCCGGTCGTTCGCCCTTCTGAAGAAGCGGTCCCGGGAGCTTTTCGCGGCCCACCGCGGCGTGACCGAGGCGAGGCAGTCGCTGGCCGACGCCAAGGGCGTGCTCGATGCCACGCGGGGTTCGATCGCCTCTGCCGGCGCCCAGGTCGGAGGTTCGATCGCGGCGGCGATCGAAGAGGCCAGCGGCCGGGCTTCGATCTACCGCAACCGGCTCGCCGCCGCCGAGCAGCTCGCCGACGTCGACAAGTCGCTCGCTCGGCTCGATCGGGAGGTGACCGCCAACCTCGAAAACCAGCTTCTGCCGGTCGGCCTGCTCATCGCCCTGGGCACGATCTTCGCCCTCGGCGCCGGGCTCCTGCTCTCCGGCCTGCTGCTGCCGGCGACGGTGACCGGATCCCTCGCCTATGCGATGGCGGCCCTGGGCCTCGCCGGCACGGGCCTCGCCTCGGTCGCGACCTGGTCGCTCGACCGGGCCGCCAGCGGCCGCCTCGAGGCCTCGCGGCAGCAGCACGAGATGGTGGAGAAGCAGCGGGCCGAACTGCTCTCCCAGTGTGGTCTGCTCGACAAGAAGATCGAGGCTGGACGACTGGCGTTCGAACGGCTGCCGGGCGACACGACCGCCGGCCTCGATCGGCGGGCGGCCCTGGCCCTCGCCGAAGTGGAACGGCTCGAGGCGCTCGCCGCCCGCGAGGGCTCGATGCACCTGCTCGCCGACCGGGTGACCACCGCCCGGCAGGCTCTCAAGCAGGCCAAGTCGCTCAGGGTTGGAGCCGTCGGCCGCTGGCGTCGCAGCCTCGAGCAACGCGGACTCCCTCCCACGACCACCCGGGCGGAAGTGCGCCAGATCGCCAGGCATCGGCATGCCCTGGTCAGTCTCGACGAGGATCGCCGTGTCGCCTCCGAGGAGGCCCGGATCCGGGCCGAGGATGTGGCCGCGTTCGGCCACCGCATCGAACAGATGATGATCGAGTTCGAGATGCTTCCGGAGGGCCAGCCGCTCGAGCAGTTGCAGCAGCTGCGGGAACGCGTCGAGCGGGCGTCGCATGCCCACGCCCTCCGCGGTCGGCTCACGCGGCGTCTGCTGAAGGCCCGCGAATTCCATCGGGCCGCGATCCGCAGGGTGAAGCTGGCCGAGCAGCGGGTTCGCGAGATCATCGCCCGCTGGGGCGTCGACGACGAGAAGGCGTTTCTGGCTCTGGTCGACCGCCGGCCGCTGGCGGAGGCGGCCCGCCGCGAACTGCAGGCCGCGGAGGCGGCCTGGCTGGAGGCCCGGCGGCGGATCCCCGAGATCGCGGAGTTCGACCGCTGGCTGGCGGAGTCGAGGGTCGTGTCGCTGGAGCAGCGTCTGGCGGAGGCGCATCTGGTGACGATCGAGGCGGATGCGTCAGTGGCCCGAGGCCGGGAGCGACGAACCGCAGCCGCCGCCAGGGTCGAGGCCGCCGCCCGCGACCACTCCACGGAGGGCGTGCAGCTCGAGCTGGCCGAGATCGAACAGGATCTCGAGGGGCACCTGCTCCGTCGCCGCCAGCTCGAGAAGGCCGCGGTCCTGCTGGAAGAGACCCGGGCGACGTTTGCCCGCGACTATCAGCCCGCGGTGCTCCGCGAGGCGTCGCGCTGGCTGGCCAGGCTCACCGACGGACATTACCGGAGCATCACCACCTCGATCCACGAGGCCAGGCTCGAGGTGCACGATGCCGAGGACGTGGCCTGGAACCCCGATCGGCTCAGCCGGGGCACGCGGGAGCAGGTGTTTCTCGCCCTCCGACTGGCGCTCGTCCGCGATCTCGAACGGCATGGCGTTCACCTGCCGGTCGTGATCGACGACGCCCTCGTAAACTTCGACGACACCCGGGCCCTGGCCGCGGCCCGCGTGCTCGTCGAGTTCGTGGCCGACCAGCCCCGCGAGCGGCAGATGCTCGTGCTCACCTGCCATGCCCACGTGGCCACGATCTTCGCCGACGTGGGCGCGAGCGTGCGGTCGCTCAGCGATCCGTCGGCGTCCTGGCTGCCGAAGCGACCGCTGCGGATCCAGCCGGCCGGCGAGCGACGGCAGGAGGCCAGACCCGCCGAGAAGGCCGTGGCGACCAATCAGCCACCCGACAGACAGCCCCTGTCCCAGCCGGTCGAATCGCCGCCGAGCGGCGAGCCGGTCTGGGAGGCCGAGGCCTTTTTCTTCGGCAGGCAGGCGGTCGAAGCACGGGCCGTGGGACGCGACCGCGAGGCCCGCCGGGCATCCGGCCGAGGCAATCCGCCGGCGCAACGCAAAAGCCGGGGGCCCAAGCGGGCCTGACGCGGGCGCGATTGTGAAGTGAGTCACAGGCTGAAGCCTGTCCCACATCGGGCATCGAGGCTCGTCAGACTGGCGGATTCAGACCGTGCTCTCGCGCAGCAGTCGGAGATAGCGTTCGCGCATCTGGGCGAGCAGCAGACCGAGGTAGGCGTTCAGGCCCAGCGAGGTGAAGAGCGCGATCAGGCTGCCGATCAGCCAGCCCCAGGGCCTGTCCGTCAGGGCGACCTTGGCGTCGATGTCGGCGATTCTCGTGGGAGTGAGCGGCTGCGACGGCGCCAAGGCTGCGACCGGCGCGGCCCGCGGGCGGCGGGCGGCCTCGATCACCGAACGTTCGACGGCCGGAGGCCAGGCGTCGGCTACGAAGATCTTCACCCGTCGAACGGCGCGGGCGTCGGCCGGCACGTCGCTGGTCAGCGTGTAGGGCGAGGCGTTCCGAACCAGATCGGGTTCAACGCGGACGAGATAGTCGCCGCCCCCTTCGTCGGTCGGCACGAACGCCGCCTCGATTCCGGTCGCCAGCAGACCTGCCAGCATGAATGCCATCTTCAGGATCATAGAAAGCCGCTCCCGAGCAGAGATCGCCGATCACCCGTGCCCCTCCAGAACCGGAGGGACGTCAGAAGGATTTCACCCTCTCGACACCGGTTTGTGCAACTGCCGCCGCCCCGCCCAGCAGGCGGCCGCCGCCCGCCCCCTCGGGGCCTCCGCCCCGGGAAAGGCTGTCGAGTTCGGTCTGCAGCATGGTCAGGGCCGCCTGCAGGAAGGCGACCGCGATCGGCCCGACGAACACGCCGATCGGCCCGAGGGCGCTCACCCCGCCCAGAACGCTCAGCAGGGCCAGGAGCGGATGGAGTTTCGACTGCCCATGGAGCACGATCGGCTTGATGATGTTGTCGATCGTCGAAACGACGCTGACCCCCCAGATGGCGAGGCCGGTCGCGGCCCAGGTGTCCTTGACGAAGAACAGCAGGTAGAGGCTGGCGGCACCCCAGATCGAGGCCGCCCCCACGAAGGGAACCATGGCCGCGAAGAAGGTCAGGAGCGTCAGCAGAAACACTCCCTTGAGCCCGGCCACGTAGAAGCCGAAGCCCGCAAGGACGGCCTGGACGATCGCGGCCAGCAGGGTCGACGAGACGACCGCGCGGCTCACCTCCTCGAACTCCTCGAGCAGCTGCCACTGGTACCGCGGGTCGAGCGGGATCAGCCGCATCACCGCCGCGAACATCCGCGTGCCGTCGGCGAGGAAGTAGAACAGGCTCACCGTCATCACGACGAGGCCGATGATCAGTTTCGCGATCACGACCGGTGTGCGGGCCGCGATCGGTCCGATCCACTGCTCGGCGAGGTCGCGGAGTTCGGCATTCACGGAATCGGGTGTGATGTGCAGGCCGGTGGCATCGTTGATTCCCTTCACGAGCCCTTCGAGGACGAGCGGGTCGAGTCTGAGACCGTCGGGGGAACGGAGCATGCCCACGGCATCCCCGCCCGCCCGGGCCACGAGCAGGAACAGCGGCACGAGCACGATCAGGAGCACGAACAGGGTCGTGATGCCGGCGGCCACCCAGGCCGGGGTCTGCATCCGGTCCCGAAGCCAGCGGTGGAGCGGCCCGAAGATGACCACCAGCATCGCGGCCAACAGGAGCGGCAGCAGAAAGCCCGACATCACCCGCAGCGACAGCAGTCCGAAGACGGCGATCAGCCCGAGGATGACGCCCAGCGAGATCAGTCGTGTCATGCCCGCTCCTATCGAGTGCCGAAGTCCGGCCCGACATGTGGCCGGCACTCCCTGACCGCGAGTCTATGCCAGGCCCGGCCGGGGCGCAACCTGCACCATCGTGGTGCCGTGGCAGGATCGGAACTCCGCGGGTATTCTCCCGGGGCGATTATCGCATATCGCCGCCACTCGTTCGCCCCTTGCGGCGTTTTGTCCCGCACGCCATCCCGCAACGCATGAACATGCCCGACGTCTCGCTCGTCATTCCGGTGCGCGACGAGGCGGGCAACATCGGCCCCCTGATCGAGGAGATCCGCCGGACGCTCGACGCGGCGGGGCTCGGCTGGGAACTGTTCGTCGTCGACGACGGCTCGACCGACGCCTCGTGGCAGGAGATCGAGGCGGCGGCCTCCGCCGACCCGAGGGTGAAGGGCATCCGGCAGCCCCGCGGGCTCGGCAAGTCGGCCGCGCTGGCGGCAGGATTCGGTCGCTGCCGTTCCACGAAGATCGCCATGCTCGACGGAGACGGCCAGGACAACCCGGAGGAACTGCCGGGCATGATCGCCCTGCTCGAGGCCCGCGGCGTCGACCTCGTCAACGGCTGGAAGACCCCGCGGCTCGATCCCTGGCACAAGACCTGGCCGTCGCGGGTGTTCAATGGACTCGTCGGCGCATGCTCGGGCCTGCGACTCCACGATCACAACTGCGGGCTCAAGGTGATGCGGGCCGACGTGGCCCGGAGGCTCGTGCTCGACGAGGGCATGCACCGCTTCATTCCGGTTCTCGCCGCGGCGGAGGGCTTTCGGGTCGTGGAGCGCCCCGTCCATCACCGACCCCGGATCCGCGGCCAGTCGAAGTATGGAATGACCCGTTTCTTCGCCGGGCTCCGCGATCTGCTCCGGGTGCTGCCCCGGGTGCGGGGCCGCGGCCTGCTCGACTCAAGTCGACGGCCGGAGCCGCGCAGCCGGCTGCGGCATGGCATCTACGCGATTCTCGCGACCCTCGCCGCGGCCGCAGTGCTCGGCCGCATCGGGGCGGTGACGAGCGTCGATCGGCTGGCGCTCGAGAAGCGACTCGTGGCCGACGCGATCGCCCGCGCCACGGCGGCGGGCCTGCCGGCCGACCCCGTCCAGATCCGGGCCCGGATCGAGCAGGACAAGCGGCTGATGCGGCCCTTCCTCTCCGCCAACGACCGCAGCCGCTGGCTCGCGATCCGAAGCCTCGTCGAGCGGGGCACGTTCGCGATCGACGAGATCGTGGGCGAGCCGGGCTGGGATACGGTCGACGCGGTCGCGCATGCCGACGAATCGGGACGGTTGCGGCTCTATTCGAGCAAGCCGCCCCTGCTCTCGGTGCTCTGCGCCGGCCCCTACTGGCTCCTGTCCCGGCTCACGGGCTGGACGCTGGCCGACCATCCCTTCGAAATGGGTCGGATGCTGATGGTTCTCTACGGCATTCTGCCCCTTCTGGTCATGATCTCCATGGCATGCCGGCTCATCGATGCCATCGGCACGACCGACTGGGGCCGGATCTGGTCGGCAGCTCTGATCTCCTGCGGCACCCTGCTGACCACGTTCGCGGTGGTGCTCACCAACCATCTTCCCGCGGCCGCATGTGCGGCGACCAGCGGATGGCTGGTCTACCGGATCCGCTGCCAGGGGCTGCGATCCAGGGCGGCCTTCTTCCTGGCGGGGGTCAGCGCCGGACTCACCGCGGCCTTCGAACTGCCGGCGCTCGCCTGGTGCGTCGCCGTGCTGGTGATGCTCGCGCTAGCCGACGTCCGCCGGACCATGCTCGCCGCCCTGCCGGCCATGGCCCTCGTCGCCGCGGCGGCACTCGGCACCAACTGGATCGCGCACGGCACGCCGCTGCCTCCCTACGCCCACCGGGAAACGACCGGCGGCAGTGGGACCAACTGGTATGACTATTCGCTGACGTTGCCCGACGGCCGCGTGATCTCGAGTTACTGGAAGAACCCTCAGGGCGTCGACCGGGGAGAACCTTCGGCATCGCTCTATGCATGGCATGTGATTGCCGGGCATCACGGCATCCTCTCGCTGACACCCGCCTGGCTGCTCGTTCTGCCCGGCCTTCTCCGAATGCTGCGGTCGCCAGAGCGAGGCCGTCGTGAGATGGCGATCGCCATCGCATCGGTCTCGCTGATCGTGATCGGCTTCTATCTGCTGCGGCCCCAGTTGGATCGCAACTACGGCGGCATGACCTGCGGATTTCGCTGGGTGTTCTGGCTCGCCCCACTCTGGGTGGCGGCGGCGGTGCCGGCCGTCGATCGGCTGGCCACGGGCGGAATCGGCCGCGGGTTCGCCCTCGCGGTCCTCGGGCTGTCGGTGGTCTCGGTCGCCTACCCGACCTGGAATCCATGGACAGCCCCCTGGATTCAACAGTGGCTGACCTATGCCGGCGGGCTGCCGCCGTCATGACCCGCGACCGACGCGATCAAGAGCGGCACCTCGGCCGGCCAGAAGATCGGCGGCGGGGCCTCGATCGTCGTCCGCTGCCCGGTATCGGGATCGGTGTATGACACCCGAGAGGCATGCAGCCCGATCGCCTGCAGCCGCGGATCAACGGCCGGCGGGCCGAATGACCCGACTGCCGCCGGTGCCTGTCCGCCGGCCTGTCCGCCGCCGTAGAGATTGTCTCCGACGATCGGCAGGCCGCGGGCCGCGGCCTGCAGCCGGAGTTGGTGCATCCGGCCGGTCGATGGCTCGAGTGCGACGAGCAGCGTTCCCGCCGGGAGGACGCCGAGCAGCCGCGCCCTGGTGATCGCTTCGCGGCCGCCCCCGTCGGTAGAGACGACGATTCGGGCCCGCGGTTCGTCGGGGACCTTCTCCATCCGGTCGCGCCACTCGATGCCGGCGGGCGAGGCCTCGAGCGACGCGACCACGGCCAGGGCCGTCGGCGAGCCATCGCTGGCGAGCAGTGCGAGATAGCGTTTGCCGATCTCGCGCCGTTCGAACTGTCGGGAGAGTTTTCGGGCCGCCCTGGGGGTCGTCGCGAGGAGCAGCAGGCCCGAGACGGCCCGGTCGAGCCGGTGAGGAACGCCGACGTAGGCCGCTCCGCCGAGGCCCGCCGCACTCTGCCGCTGCCGCAGCCACGACTCTGCGGACGGTATGCCGGCAGGGGCCTGTGTCGGCAGTCCGGCAGGCTTTGCGACCGCAACCACTCCCGAGGCCTCGGAGAGAATCGCCGGCTCCGGCCCGGCCCAGGAACCGTGGGGGCCTTCCCCCTCTTCCATGGAACCGCATCTGTTCGGTATTGTCATGGCGTTTTGGATGCTGCCGCAGAACCGTCGCAGAACCTCAGTCGCGGGAATCTACCATGGGCATCAGGCTTCTGATCGTCGACGACCACGAGATCGTCCGCCGCGGCATGGCCAGCCTCGTGGACGGCTCCGAAGTCGCCGTCGTTGCCGATGCGGCCGACGGCGAGGAGGCTGTGAAACTCGCCCGAAAGCACAAGCCCGACGTGATCCTGCTCGACGTCCGGATCGGCGGCGACGACGGCATCGACGGCATCAAGCGGCTGCGCTCCGCCGCCCCACAGGCCCGGGTCGTGATGCTTTCCGCCTTCGACAACACGACCTACGTGGCCCGCGCCGTGTCTGCCGGAGCCCACGACTACGTTCTCAAGTCGGCCACCCGCCGGGAGATCATCGATTCGATCGTCGGAGCCGCCCGGGGCGACGAACCCTCGCGATCCGGAGAACTCCGCCGGATCGCCGGACAGATGGCCCACCGGCAGGCAGCGGCCAACATCGACGTGCCGCTCACTCCCCGCGAGACGCAGGTGCTGCGACTGGTCGCGATGGGGCTGGCAAACAAGGAGATCGCCGACTCATTGGCGATCAGCGTCGAGACCGTGAAGGAGCATGTCCAAAACCTGCTCCGCAAACTGGCCCTGACGGACCGCACTCAGGCGGCCGTCTGGGCGATCCGTCACGGCATCGGCTGACCGACCGCCGCGACCGATCAGGATTCGAATCGACGAAGCGCCGAGATGGCAGCCATCGCCCGTTCGGCCCCACCGAAGTGGCTGACGAGTTTCTTGGCGGCGATCAGGTCCTCCACGGAAATCTGCCCCGAGACCGTCTTCCGCACGCCGGACGCGGCTGCCGAGGGGGATCCAGTGGCGGCTGCCTTGCGGCGGCGCCGGGGCCGGAAGCCCATCCGCTTGAGCACCATGCTGACCTGCGGCGACGACACCTCGACCCCCTGCTTCTTGAGGACGGCGATGATCGCCACGGGACGGGGCTTCTCTCCCTTTTCCTTCATGCTGGTCGCGACCTTGCGAATCTCGGCGGACTTGTTCAATTCCTTGGCGACCTTCTTTTCAACCATCGGTTCGTCATCTCCTCGATTCGACTGCAAGCTGGCTGTCTTGATTGAGATCAACTGGGACGCCACAAGACGTCCCGGAAAGAAAGTTTGATACTACTCCACTGGGCGGCGATCACAACCCCCTTACAATTATGTGACTTCCCTGGGTCTGTCCCGGGTGTCGGATGTGATATCTGTCACGCTGCCGTGAGCGAAGATGCCGGTTTTTGACTATCGCTTTACCGTCCGGGCGTCGCTGGCGGCGGTCCGTGACTTTCATCGCGACACATCGGCGCTCAGGCGGCTCACCCCCCCGCCGACGATCGTGCAGCTCCACTCCGTTGAGCCGTTGGGCGAGGGTTCGGTGTCGCGGTTCACCCTCTGGGTGGGCCCCCTTCCGCTGCACTGGACGGCCATCCACCGAAACGTCACCGACCGGGGCTTCACCGACGTCCAGCAGGAGGGGCCGGCGGCGAAGTGGGAACACACCCACACGTTCGTGCCGCTGACGTCCGACTCGACCGAGATCCGCGAACACATCGAGTATGAACACAGGCCCGGGCCATGGGGCATCGTGACCCGTCTGCTGTTCTCGAAGCCGAACCTTTACTTCATGTTCAGCTATCGGATGCTCGCCACCCGCTGGTACCTGTGGCGACAATCTGGGCAGCCCGGGCGAACGGCCGGGGCGTGAGGATTCGCGCAATCCCGGCACGCGAGGCACTTTCGCAAGTCTCTGCGCTCGTGTCTCGCGACTGACCGGTTTTTCGGCCTCCGATGCCGATGGAACCAGAGCACGTCGGACAGAGGCCGCGAGAACGGTCGTCCGGCATCGCTGATCCTGACTCGGGGGCGGACCGATGCGAATGAATGCCCGTTGCTGGGAGCGAGCCTGGACCGGATGGCTGCTGGGGCTTGCCTCGATCGCGACGGCCCAGGATCTGCCATTTGTCGGCCAGCAGGGGACGGTGGGTTCGTTCGAGGCCCTCGATCCCGTTCTCAACGACCAGGTGATGACGGGCATCATCCCCAACGGACAGGACTGGTATCTGTTCGGTGAACCGGAGCCGGGCGGTGTCTACGGCTGGATCGACGGCGGATTCATCGGCAACTTCGCCAGTCCTGGCAGCAAGTTCAACGGCCCCTACAACGCGGTCGATCGGTCCAACGAAGCGATGCTCAATCAGGTCTACTTCATCGGAGAGCGCCTGCTCCCGGTGGACGGCTCGTTCGGCGTCGGAGGGCGGGCGGACCTGCTCTATGGCGAGGATTTTCCGCTCGCCACCTCGCTCGGCTGGGAAGACACGCTGAGCGGGCAAAACCAGTGGAACAGCGGGGAGTTCTACGGCCTCGCGATGCCGCAACTCTACGGCGAGGTCGGCAGCCGCGACCTGTCGGTGAAGCTCGGCCACTTCTACACGATCGTCGGCTACGAGGGCGTGCCGGCGGTCGGCAACTTCTTCTACACGAAGTCCTACAGCTATCAGTTCGCCGGGCCGTTCACCCACTGGGGCGGCCTGGCCAGCTGGCGGGCGACCGACAACGTCGAGTTCGAGGGCGGACTCGTGAATGGCTGGAACGGCCTCGCCTCCCCCTACAGCCAGGCGAATTTCCTCGGCCGGGCCCGTGCCCAGAACGACGACAACTCGCTCGCCTCCTCCTTTGCGATCATCACGGGCAACGAGGGGAACGACTTCTCGCCGCTCTACCAGCCGGCTCCGGTTCTGCAGTCGGCGAACAGAACCCGCTACAGCCTGCTCTTCGAACTGCGGCCCGTCGATCGCTGGGAATATGTCTTTCACCAGTGGCTCGGCACCCAGGCCGACGGACTGGCTGGTGGTGGCACGGCGCTCTGGACCGGCATCGACCAGTATCTCTACTGGGCCGCAAGCGACAGCTGGAAGTGGGGTGCCCGCTTCGAATGGTTCCAGGACACCAACGGCACCCGGGTCGGCCTCAACAGGCCGAGCAACCCAAACCACGTGCCGCTCCCAGGAAACTTCTACTCGCTCACGCTGGGCGCCAACTGGGTGCCGACCGGCAACTTCCTGATGCGGCCCGCATTCCGTTGGGACTTCTACGGTGGACCTCTTGGCGGCCCCCCGGGAGGGCCGCGGCTGCCCTACAACGACGGCGTCAGTTGGAACCAGACGATGCTCGGGTTCGACGCGATCCAGAAGTTTTAGGACGAACTGCGAGGGAAACTGCCCGGACCGCTCAGCGGCCGGCGGCGGCGGCTTCGATCTGCTTCTGGATCTTGTCGAGGTTGAACGATCCGGGCGACTGGCTGGGCGGGTATTCCTTCATCGACATCAGGAATTTGCCCGCGATCTGCTGCAGCGGCACGGCCACGAAGGCATGGTCGATGAACCAGTCGTTGTAGGTCGTGGCATTGTGCTGCGACTTCTCGAAAGGATCCCGCCGCAGGTTGAAGAGCAGCGGCACTCGGAGTTGCGTGAACGGCTCCCGCCAGACCTCGAAGGCCTCCCCCCGGTTTTCGAGAAAAACGGTCTTCCAGTCGCCGTAGCGGATGGCAACCACCTGTCCGTCGTCGTTGACGTAGAAAAATTCGTTTCGTGGCGACCGGTCGACCTTTCCGGAGAGGTAGTCGATCTGGTCATGGCCGTCGATGAAGTTCCGGTACTGCCGCCCGGCGATTGAGGTACCCTTGGCCAATTTTTCCTTGATGCCGGGATCGCCCGCGGCGGCGGCGAAGGTCGGCAGCCAGTCCTCGTGTGCCACGATGCCGTTGAGCGTCGTGCCTGCCGGAAACCTGCCCGGCCAGCGGACGAAGGCGGGCACGCGATAGGCCCCCTCCCAGTTGGAATTCTTCTCGCTCCGGAAGGGCGTCGTGCCTGCATCGGGCCAGGTGTTGTAGTGGGGCCCGTTGTCGGTCGAGTACAGAACGATCGTGTCGTTGGCGATCCCCAGTTCGTCGAGGGCCGCGAGCAAGACTCCGACGTGGCCGTCGTGCTCGACCATGCCGTCGGAGTATTCGTCCTGGCCGCTTTTGCCGAGACTGGCATCCTTGAGGTGGGTGCGGAAGTGCATCCGGGTGGCATTCCACCAGCAGAAGAACGGCCTGCCACCCTTCACCTGTCGCTGGATGTAGTCCTTGGCGGCAGCGAGCGTCTCCTCGTCGATCGTCTCCATCCGCTTCTTCGTGAGCGGGCCGGTGTTTTCGATCGTCTGACCGCCCTTGCCGTCGGCCTTGCAGCGAAGCACGCCCCGGGGACCGTAGGTCTCGAGGAAGGTCTTGCCGCTGGCGAGTTTCATGTCCCGCGGATAGTCGCGGTGCTCCGGCTCCTCCTCCGCGTTGAGGTGGTAGAGATTCCCGAAGAATTCGTCGAAGCCGTGGCTCGTCGGCAGGTGCTCGTCGCGGTCGCCCTGGTGATTCTTGCCAAACTGACCGGTGGCGTAGCCGAGTCCCTTGAGCACCGTGGCGATCGTGACGTCGGTCTTCTGCCAGCCCTCCTTCGCCCCCGGCAGGCCGACCTTCGTCATGCCGGTGCGGACGGGAACGTTGCCGCCGAGAAAGGCGGCCCGGCCGGCCGTGCAGCTCTGCTGCCCGTAATAATCGGTGAACGAGATCCCCTCGCGGGCAATCCGGTCGATGTTCGGCGTCCGGTAGCCCATCATGCCACGGCTGTTGTGGCTGATATTCCAGGTGCCGATGTCGTCTCCCCAGATGACGAGGATGTTCGGCTGCTTCGCTGCCGGGGCCTGCCCCGCTGCCGGCGCGGCGATCAGCAACAGCACGGCCGCCAGAACGGCTCCAAGCAACACCGGAACCGTAGAAGCCTGCCTCGTGGTCATCATCAACCCTTCCGCCTGTCACGGGAATTTCGCAGTGCCCCGTCTTGGACTCGAACCAAGAACCCTCTGATTAAGAGTCAGATGCTCTGACCAATTGAGCTAACGGGGCGGTCGCGACTTTTGTACCTCTGCTCGGGCCGGCCGACAAGACAGCGGCCGAAGACGGGCGTGCGTTGAGGGAAATCCAGACAACGGCTACATTTCCGCCTTCCCGGCCGCCGCGGACGGGATCATCCTTCCAGGTTTTCACGTCTCTCGAGACAGCGGAGTCTTTCCCATGGGCAGGTTCGATGGATTGAAGGGGCTCGTGCTCGGCGTCGCCAACGATCACTCGATCGCCTGGTACATCGCCAAGGAGATCCTGGCCGAGGGCGGACAGATCGGGTTCACCCACCTCCCCGACAAGCCCGATGACGAGCGGCAGCGGAACCGCCGCCGGGTCGCCCTGCTCACCGATCCGGAACCGAATGCAAAGTTCCTCGTGCCGATGGACGTCTCCAGCGACGAGCAGATCGCGGCCGTGATGGAACGCGCCCGCCAGGAGTTTGGCACGATCGACTTCCTCGTGCATTCGATCGCCTACGCGCCGCTCGAGGATCTCAAGGGAGAGACCACGAACTGCAGCCGCGAAGGATTCCGGATCGCAATGGAGACGAGCGCCTACAGCCTCCTCGCCGTCGGCCGGATGGCCCGCGGGATCCTCGCCAAGGAGGCCTCGATCCTGACGCTCACCTACTTCGGGGGCGAGAAGGTGGTGCCGGGCTACAACATCATGGGCGTCTGCAAGGCGACGCTCGACGCCTGCGTGAAGTACATGGCCTACGACCTCGGCCCGGCCGGCGTCAGGGTGAACGCCGTCAGTGCCGGCCCGCTGCGAACGCTCGCGGGACGTGGCGCGGGCGTCGATGAGATGCTCGACCTCTACGAGCACATGTCGCCGATGGGTCGCAACATCAGCCACGAGGAGGTCGGCAAGACCGGTGCCTTCCTGCTCTCCAAGGATGCGGGGGGAATCACCGGCGAGATCCTCCACGTCGATGCCGGTTACAACGTGATGGGCTCACCGGGCCGGCTGCTGAACCTCGTCCAGAAGCCGTCCTGAGAAGGAGCCATGGGGGCCTCGCCCGCCGCGATCGCCGTCGCCGTGGTGATCCGTGCGGGGCTTGTCCTCGTCGGCCGCCGTGGAGATCGGGCCGCAGACGCGGCGGGCCTGCACGAGTTTCCTGGCGGCAAGGTCGAGCCCGGCGAGACACTCGCCGATGCGGCGGTCCGCGAATGTTTCGAGGAGACGGGCATCTCGGTGAACATCTCCGGCCTGCTCGGCACGGGGATTTCCTCGTCGAGCAACGGACCGATCGAGCTTTTCTTCCTGCGTGCGGAGCCGATCGATCCCTTCCCGGAGCCGCACTCTCCCTTCGATTGGAAACCGATCGCGGGGCTGGCAGGACTCGACTTTCCGCCGGCCAACGCGGCCCTGATCGCCAGACTGCTTGCAATCAACTCCGCTCAGGGCGGGTCATAGCCGCCGGGATGCCACGGATGGCAGCGGCCGATCCGGACCAGGCCGCGGATCGTTCCCCGCACGGCCCCATACTTTTCGACCGACTGCCGAAAATAGAGGCTGCATGTCGGCTGGAACCGGCAGTGCCTGCCGAGCAGCGGGCTGAGCGTGAGCTTGTAGGCGATCACGAGGCCGACGAGCGCGGACGAGGCCGCCCGGTCGCAGGCCGCAGCGGCGATCCGAAGCAGCCGGGTCATCTCAGTGGCGATAGCCGCTCCTCCCTACGAGCCTGGTCGCAAGTGCGACGAGCGTCTGCTCGACCCGTCTGGCCCCAGCGGCTCCGCCCGGAACCTGCCGCGCCCTGACGACGATCACGAAGTCGTTTCCCTGGGGCAGCTGGCATCGCATTCTTCGAAACGCCTCCCGGAGCCGACGCTTCCAGCGATTGCGGACCACCGCGCCACCGATTCGTCTCGACACCGACACGCCCAGCCGGGCGTCGCCGCTCTCGTTGGGACAGGCGTGGAGCACGAGACCGTCGCCGGCGGCGCTGCGGCGATATCCATACACCCGCTCGAAGTCGAGGGGCGTGTGCAGTCTGGCGGCCGGCGGAAACGCTTGATCTGCGGCCATCACCAGCGAAGATTCGTTCGAGGTCCTGCCGCCGTGGGCGGCAGGCATGCCCTGGCGGCCTCCAGCAGTCGCTCCATCGCGGCGGCATCGGCGGGCTCGGGCAGGGCGATCTGCACCTCGGCGATCAGGTCGCCCCGGGCCCCGTTGGCATGCCGCACGCCCATCCCGGCCGCGCGGAGTTTTCGTCCGCCGGAAGTGCCTGCGGGCACCTTGAGCGAGATCGTGCCCCAGGGCGTCGGCAGATCGACCTTCGCCCCCTCGATCGCCTCCACCAGGCTGACAGACAGCGTGACCTCGAGCGTGTCGCCCGTTCGACGGAAGAAAGGATGCGGATCCACCCGCACTTCGAGCAGCAGGTCCCCCGCCGGCCCGCCGCCGCTGCCCGGCATTCCCTGGCCGCGAAGCCTCATTCGGCCACCGTCGGGAAGGCCCTGGGGGATCGTGACGCTGATCGTCTCGGCCTTGCCATCGCGATCGATCCGGACGTCGGTCTTGCCCCCTTCGATGGCCAGCCTGAACGGGATCTCGATGCCGGCGGTCAGATCCTGGCCCGGCACCTGCGCTGCCCGTCGTCGGCCGCGGGGCTTGGCACCACCCCCGAAGAAGTCGCCGAAGCCACCACCACCGAACAGACTCTCCAGATCGATTTCGCCCCCGCCGCCTCCCGGAAAGCCTCCGGGCGTCGGGCCTCGACCGCCCCAGCCTGCGCCTGCCGGTCCCTGACCGACGCCCTCGAAGGAACTGCCGTAGCGGTCGTACATCTCCCGCTTGCTCTGATCGTTGAGCACGTCGAAGGCGGTCTGGACCTTCTTGAACTTTTCCTTGGCCGCCTCGTCGTCGGGGTGCAGGTCGGGGTGATACTTGCGGGCCAGTTCCCGATAGGCCTTGCGAATGTCCTCCGCCGACGCAGTCCGGGGAACGCCGAGGGTCTGGTAGTAATCCTCCGCCATTTCGCCCTGTCACCCCGTCGGATTGTTGGCTGATCGACGCCGGTCATCGCGAGGCCGGTCGCCCGGGCCGCGCCCGGGTCCAGCATGGATCCCGGGCACGGCAGTCGCTTTGCGAACGACCACGCGATGGTTGAGACCTGATGGTAGCAGCCGCCGCAGCTCTCAGGAACGCGTCGGCTTCCGGCCCTTGCCGGTCGCCGGCCGGCCGCGGGCCGCAGTCCGGGGGACCGGTTGCCGCCGGGCCGCAACCGCCCGTCGCTCGCCCCCCTCGGCCGTCGCCGGCAGTTTCGCCAGCGACTCCGACTCGCGGGCCACCCGCTCCATGAACTCGACCTGGCAGCGAAACGCCGCGTCGCCGTGCTTCGGGTGCGGCAGGTGATAGACCCCGTCGGCGTCGAGCCTGCGGGCGCGGGTGTTGTCGGCCAGATAGGTCGGGATGATCTCGTCGAGAATCCGCGAACGCGGGCCGGCCGCGAGCACCGGAAACATCACCTCCACCCGGCGGAAGAAGTTTCTCGGCATCCAGTCGGCGCTGGAGAGAAACACCTGGGCGTCTTCTCCCTCTCCGAAGATGTAGATCCGGCTGTGCTCGAGGAACCTGTCGACCACGCTCAACACCCGGATCGTCTCGCTCAGGCCGGGCACGCCGGGCCTGAGGCTGCAGATGCCCCGCGAGACGATGTCTATCGGCACGCCCGCCTGGCTGGCCCGATAGAGCGCCTCGATCACCTCATGATCGACGAGCGCATTCATCTTCGCGAAGATCCGGGACGGCTGGCCCGCCAGGGCCCGGCGGGTCTGCTCCTCGATCAGTTCGATCGTCCGCCGGTGGAGATCGTTCGGCGCGACGATCAGCTTTCTCCAGGCGTGACCCTGAGAGTAGCCGGTGAGCAGGTTGAAGAGCGCCGAGGCGTCCTCCCCGATCTGCTCGTCGGCGGTGAACAGGCCGAGATCGGTGTAGATCGTCGCCGTGCTGGGGTTGTAGTTGCCGGTGCCCAGATGGACGTAGCGACGCAGCCGCTGCCCCTCGTTGCGGACCACGAGCGAAACCTTGCAGTGTGTCTTGAGGTCGAGGAATCCGAACACGACGTGAACGCCGGCCCGTTCCAGCTGCCGGGCCCAGCTCACGTTGTTGGCCTCGTCGAACCGTGCCTTGAGTTCGACGAGCGCCGTGACGTGCTTGCCCGACTCGGCCGCCGTCATCAACGCCCTCGAGATCGGCGAGTCGCCGCTGGTGCGATAGAGCGTCTGCTTGATGGCCAGCACCCGCGGATCGTTCGCGGCCGACGTGACGAACTCCACGACCGGGTCGAACGACTCGTAGGGGTGGTGCATCAGAACGTCCTCTCGGGCGATGACCGAGAAGATGTCGCCGCCTCCCCGTCGGGCGAGCGCCGCCGGCACCCGCGGCGCGAACGGCCTGTCCTTGAGCCGCTCGAAGCCGGACATCTTGTAGATCTCCCAGAGCGCGGTCAGGTCGAGCGGACCGTCGATCCGGTAGACCTCGCTGTAACCGTCGCTGACGCCGTCATGCAGGGCCTCGTCGTCGATGATCATCCTGGCCAGCGTCTCGTCCGCCCTGGATGCGATCTCGATCCGCACGGCCTGGCCCCGCTGCCGGGCCTTGAGCCGCTCCTCGATCAGCTTGAGCATGTCGTCCGATTCCTGCTCGAGCAGTTCGATGTCGCTGTCGCGGGTGATGCGGAAGGCCGTCCAGCTCTTCACCTGGAACCCGCCGAACAGCTCGGGCAGCCGGGCCGCGACGATGTCCTCGAGCAGCACGAACGACGTCTTGCCCTCGGCCGACCCGGGCACCGTCACGATCCGCGGCAGCACCTGCGGAACCTGCACGACGGCGAAGAGCTGCTTGGGGCCGAGACCCTCGGTGTGCTCGAGCATCACGCCGAGGTAGAGTCCGCGATTGTGGTAGCGGGGCGACGGGTGGGCCGGATCGCAGGCCATCGGCGTGAGGATCGGCAGGGCCCGCTCACGGAAGAATCGATCGACGTGGGCCCGCTGCTCGGTGGAGAGGGCGTCGTAGCGGAGCAGATCGAAACCCTCGGCGGCCATCGCCGGCCCGATGCTCTCCTTGAGACATCGATACTGCCTGGCGACGAGTTCCTGGGTCCGGGTGGCGATGCCGCGGAGCTGCTCGATGGCGCTCATGCCGTCGGCGGCGTAGTCCTGAGGGGCGCTTTCGCCGAACGCCTGCTCGCGGATTCCCGAGACCCGAACCATGAAAAACTCGTCGAGATTCGAGCTGAAGATCGCCAGGAACTTCATCCGCTCGAGCAGCGGATTCTCGGGGTTTTCGGCCTCCTCCAGCACCCGCAGGTTGAAGTCGAGCCAGCTCAATTCCCGGTTCAGAAAACAGTCGGGATCGAACGTCGTGCTGCCCGTGCGTGCCATGCGTCGTGCTCCAGCGAAGTGTTCGACGGCCGCTCTCCCGGGCCTGTCGTGGTCGAGAGTGTACCCTTGCATCTCCCCCGCGACAGATATGCATGCGTCACACACGAGATCCAAACATTCCTCGGTGGATCGGTTTCGGGAGCGATCCTACCGACCGGCTCGGATCCGGCCTGCGGTCGGCCGCCGCCGAATTCGCCTCTGCCCTGACCGATTCCCTGATCGCCCGCGGCGGCCCGGGCTGGTGCGCCGCGGTCGCATGCATGCTCGAGGCGACGGCGCCGAAGCCGGGAAACGTGCATCCCAACGCCAGCTTTCCCGATCTCTCGCACGACGATCTGATGGCGGCTGCGGCCGCCATCGCAGCGCCGATCGATCGCTCGCCGCAGGACCGCCTCGGGCGGGTGATTCTCGATGCGGTGACCGTGTCACGGCGGGTGACCCGGTCGAATGCCAACCTCGGCATGATTCTGGCGATTGCCCCGCTGGCGGCCATCCCCGCGCGGTCATGGGACTCGCTCGATCCTGCCGGGATCAACTCCGCGGTGAGGGAACGCCTCGCGGGGCTCACCGCGGCCGACGCCCGCGAGATCTACGCGGCGATCGCCATCGCCGGCCCCGGCGGCATGGGAACGACGGAGAGGTTCGACGTCGCCGGCCCGCCGCCCGACGACATCCTCGCCGCCATGCGGCTCGCGGCGGCTCACGACCAGATCGCCCGACTCTGGGCAGAGGGCTACGGCTCCCTGTTGGAGGGCCCGGTCGATGACATCGCCGCGGCAGTCGCTCTGGGCGTCGACTGGCGAGAGGCCGTCGTCCGGGGATTCCTCCTGCAGCTGGCCCGCGAGCCCGACACGCTCATCGCCCGGCGGCATGGCGGGGCCACGGCTGCCGAGGTGTCGGCGGGAGCCGCCGCGGTGATGTCATTGCCGGCCGACCGCTGGCCAGAGGGAGTCGCCGACTTCGACCGCTCCCTGCGGCTGCCGCGGCGACTCAATCCGGGCACGACGGCCGACCTCATCGCGGCGGCGCTGTACATTCTGTTGATGCAGGCCCGCTGTTGATGCAGGCCGCTGTTCGGAGCGGAGAGCACCATGCACGAGCGATACGAGGTCCGACTGCGGAAGGCGGCGCACGTGTTCAGCGCCGGCCACTTCATCACGCTCACGGACGATCTCTGTGAGGCCGTCCACGGCCACAACTGGACGGTGGGCGTCGACATCTCGGGGCCGCCGGACGCCCACGGCATGGTGGTCAACTTCATCACGCTCCGCGATGAGGTCTCGGCCATCCTGGGCCGCCTCGATCACCGGATGCTGCTGCCGACCGAGAATCCCCTGCTCTCGGTGACCAGCGCCGAGGTCGCGGCCGGCAGGTCGGAGGTGACAGTACGGTTCGGCGAGCGCCGCTGGGTGTTCCCCGCCGAGGAGTGTGTTCTGATGCCCGTACGAAACACGTCGGCGGAATGGATCGCCCGCTGGATCGGCCTCGAACTGCTCCGGACGCTGGCCGACTCCGGCACCCCGATCGCCGGCACGTTCCGGGTCGAGGTGGATGAATGCCTTGGCCAGTCGGCGGTCTGGGAACACCGCCCGACCTGAGAGGCGGGGGGACGCGGAAGGGCTCAGACGGTCGCGACCATCACCTTGCCGGCGGCGTCGAGCGCCAGCGAGAGTGTCCGGCGGCCGAGCCGCACCCGCATCAATCCCGCCCCGTCGGGATTCCGTTCGACGGCGCCATTGGCGCCGAGGACCAGCCCGGAGTCGGTCAGATAGCGGAGGAAACCCGCCGACTGATCGATCACGCGGGTGACCCTGAAGGTCGACCCCGAGCCGCATTCCGCCAATGGCATCGACGGCCCCTCGTCGGGCGGCTGCAGGCTTTCTCCCTCGCCACGCGGAATCGGATCGCCGTGCGGATCGACGTCGGGCCGCCCGAGGAAGGCGTCGATCCGGTCGACGAGCAGGTCGCTCACCGCGTGCTCCATGTGCTCGGCCTCGTCGTGGACCTCGTCCCAGCTCATGTCGAGCGTGCGCAGCAGGAACAGCTCGAGCAGCCGGTGCCGCCGCAGCATCCGCAGTGCCAGCACCCTTCCCGACCGGGTGAGGGCCACGCCCTCATAGGGGCGATGCGTGGCCAGCTTGGCCGCATCGAGCGTCTTGAGCATGCATGTCACCGTGCCTGGGGAGACGGCAAGGGCCGTGGCCAGCTGCCCCGTGGTGGCCGGCTGCCCGTTCTGGGCGGAGACGATCTGGTAGATCGTCTTGACGTAGTTTTCCACGGTCAGACTGGGCACGATCGAATCTCAGGCGGGGGAGCAGGCGAAAAAATCGCACGGGATTGCCGCGGCTGCATGGCGACAACATTATGGCATCGCTCCGGGGGCGATTCGACCGCCCCTTCGTCGCCCACCCGGGAATGCGAATGACGCTCAATGAACGGGCCTCCCTTCTGGCCCTGACCGCGATCGAGAACGCGTCGGCTCTCCAGATCGAGGTTCATGATCAGGACGGTGTCAGGGTCGTCGACTGCGGGGTCGAGGCGGCCGGCGGCATCGAGGCCGGGCTGATGATGGCCCGCATCTCGCTGGCCGGACTTGGAGATGTCTGGATCGAACCGGCCTCCGAACATGCGGCCCCCTTCGCAGCCCTCTGGCCGGGCTGCCCCTGGCCCGTCGTGGGAGTGAGCAGTCGCGAACCCGTCGCCGCCTGCCTCGCCTCGCAGTACGCCGGCTGGAAGGTGGCGACGAAAAACTATTTTGCGATGACGAGCGGCCCGATCCGAGCGGCGATCGGACGGGAAGATCTGTTCGACTCGATCGGCCGGCGCGAAACGGTCGGCGTCGCCGTGGGACTGCTCGAGGCTTCCAGTCTCCCGCCGGCGGATGTCTGCCTCTCGCTGGCCTCGGCCGCGGGTGTTCCGCCCGCCGGCCTGATCCTGCTGGTGGCCAGGACCGCGAGCACGGCAGGGACGGTTCAGGTGATCGCCCGATCGCTCGAGACGTCGCTCCACAAATTGCACGACCTCGGGTTCGACCTCGGTCGAATCCGATCCGGCGTCGGCCGGGCACCGCTGGCCCCGGTGCCGGCCGACGACCTCACCGCGATCGGCCGGACGAACGACGCGATCCTCTACGGCGGGCAGGTGGAGCTCGAAGCCCATGGAGACGACCCGAGCCTGGCCGAGATCGGACCGCGGATGGTGAGCGGGGCCTCGGCCGACTACGGCAGTCCGTTCCTGCAGCTCTTCGAGCGGGCGGGCCGCGACTTCTACGCCCTCGATTCCGCCCTCTTCGCACCCGCCTCGGTGGAGATCCTGAACGTCGACACCGGCATGCGGCACCGGTTTGGAAACCTCGCCCCGGACGTGGTGACGGCTTCGTTCCTGCCGGCCGCCGCACCGAACGCCGAGACAGCGGGATGATGCTTCGGCCAATGACGATCGCCGTGATCGGCGAACCGACCGGCTGGCACGTCGGCAGGCTCGTCGCTGCGATCCGCAGTCGGGGCCATGCCGCGGCGGTCGTCCGCTGGCCGGAGATCCTCGTCGAAGTGACGGCCGACGGCGACAGGTTCGCCCCCCGGGAGCTCGCGGCGGCCGATCGGATCATCGTCCGCGGCATGCCTGCCGGCGGCCTCGAGGAGGTCATCTTTCGGATGGACTCGCTGGCACGGCTCGCCGCGTCCGGCATTCCCGTGTTCAACGATCCACGGTCCCTCGAGGTGGCGATCGACAAGTATCTGTCGCTCTCCCTGCTGGCCGGGGCGGGCCTCGCAGTACCGCGGACCATCGTGGCCCAGACGCCCGAGTCGATCGAAGCCGCCTGGGCATCGCTCGGCTGCGACGCCGTGATCAAACCCCTGTTCGGCTCCCGCGGACGGGGCATCGAGCGAATCAATTGCCGCGAGGATCTCGACCAGCTGCTCCAGAGTGCCGCTGCCGGCGGGGTTTTTTATCTGCAGGAGTTCGTTCCTCACGCAGGCTGGGACGCCCGGATTCTCGTCATCGGCGACCGGACATTCGCGATGCGGCGTCGCTCGGACAGCGACTGGCGGCTGAACGTCTCCCGCGGTGCCCTCGCCGAGTTCTTCGCCCCGCCCGACGATTGGAAAGAGCTGGCAAGACGGGCTGCCGCCGTCGTCGGGGCAGCCGTCGCCGGAGTCGACCTGCTTCCCGCGACCGACGGCCGGCTGCTGGTCGTCGAGATCAACGCGGTGCCGGGATGGCGGGGACTGCAGTCGGTCTCGGAGGTCGACATCGCGGACACCATGGTCGACTGGGTCGCGGAAATGACCGTTTCTGGTCGGCCGAACAGCGGCCCGTGAGCCGCTGTTTCCCGGCCGTTACAGCCGGGACATCTGGTATTTGCGACTCGGCCGACCTGCCTCTTTTCTGAGCAGCCACTCCGCTGCCAGCAGACTGGGCACCGCTGCCTGAAAAAACGCCTGCTCCATCGGATTCGACGCAAGTCGATACCCGACAAGCACTTCGTGCTGTCGCTTGACCGCTGTCAGAGCATGCAGTCGTGAGATGAGGCGTGACCAGGTTCAGACGGGCTTCGCACGGGGCCCGACGTTGCACACACGGAGCAAGGACGAGATGGCGACAAGACTTCGGGACGAACGGAGCGGGATGGCTCCGGCGGCAGACACGGCGACGCTCGGATCCAAGGCCGTTCTGGAGGTGGCCGAGCGGCTCCATGGGATGGAGCCCGAGTGGGTCGTGTTCTTCCGCGAGGTGCTCGGGGTCGACGGGATCGTCCGACGGACGTTTCGCGACCCCTCCGCCCTGACCAGATTTGAATGCACCCCCGAATATGCCCGGATCCGGGAACTGCTCGACGATCTCAGGACCCGTCAGAGCGTCAAGCCGACGGAACGGGAAACCCAGCGTGTCGTCACGGTTCGAATGCCCCGCTCCCTCCACGAAACACTCAAGGCCGAGGCCGAGGAGATGCGGGTGAGCATCAACACGCTCTGCATCTCGAAACTGCTGCGGATGCTCGACGAAGGGGATCGACGGGATCTGACGATCGGAACGAAAGAAGGGACTGGAGCGGACCTGTAAGCCGGGTTCTGTTCCCCGCGGTCCTCGAGGGACCGCGGTGCGGTGACCATTTCTCTAGGGCGGCGGTTGCCCGACGCCTCCAGCAGTCGACCCGGAAGATGGTGCGTTGCGGGCAGCATCGCGCCGGCCCGAGGGCCGAACTTCTTCCTGCTTGACCTTGCTCCCGATGGGGTTTGCCGAGCCAGACCGGTCGCCCGGCCTGCTGGTGAGCTCTTACCTCACCGTTTCACCCTTACCGCCGGGGGTGAGCCCGACGGCGGTCTGTTCTCTGTGGCACTTTCCCTGACCTCACGGCCGGTGGGCGTTACCCACCATCGCGCCCGGCGGAGCCCGGACTTTCCTCCCGCCGCCACCGATGCCCGGGCTGTTCAGACCGGGAACGGCGGCAGCCGGCGGCCACCCGGTCCGCTCCAATCCCACCCCGAGTCTAGCAGACCGGGAAGCGGGGGCTCCGGACGCACGGCAGGGAACCGAATGTTTGACCGATTCCGAACCGCGACCTAGGCTCGTTCGTAGACCTGACGGGCCTGGTTTCGAACGCGGATCCGAATCCGCGTGGGCGGCCCGGACTGGTCTCTCCGACCGACTCACAACCCTGCTCTCAACCTCGGAAGGTGCGATGCCCTACGGCGAACTGCAACCCCTCGGCGGCGGCGACCCCATTCCCCTCCTCAAGACGACGCTGGTCGTCGGCCGGAGGGAGAGCGCCGATATCGTGCTCCGGTTCCCCAACGTCTCGGGCAACCATTGCGAACTCTCCCTAGTCGACGGGTACTGGTTCGTGAAGGACATGGGCAGCAGCAACGGCACCAAGGTCAACGGCACCCGTGTCAGCGAGCAGAAACTCGCCCCCGGCGACACCATCTCGATCGCGAGGCACGAGTACGAACTCTCCTACGAACCCTCCAGCCTCGGCGCCTCGACTGCTTCCGCGGATCAGTCCGCGGGCCGGGATCTTTTCAGCAGCAGCCTGCTCGAGGCTGCGGGCCTGGAATACCGCCGCGGCAAGGGGGCGGCCGACACCACCCGTCGCCCGCGACGCTGATCGGCCGCCGGCAGCGCTGATACACTTTCGGCATGCCAAGGCCCCGAAAACAGCGTGTCGAACTGCGAAAGAATCGCGGGACTCGCCGCCGCCGCGGAGACATGACGCGGGCCCTCTCCCAGAGCATCGACCAGACCTCTGATCCGACCGCCGATCTCGCCGGTAGCGAGCGGATCTCGGGCAAGGGCGATCTCACCCGCAAGCGGACCGTGATCGTCGCCGAGGAGTCCGGCGATCCGCTCCAGCGGCCTGACGGGCTCCCGATCGCCCCGATGACCCGCGACACCTGGCGTGGACAGGTGCTTCACGTGCACGGCCTCGAGAGCGTCGTTCAGGCCGCAGACGGAACCGTGAGCCGCTGCACGACTCGCCGGCTGCTGCGGACGCTCTCGACCGAGCAGCGGCATCCGCTCGCCGCCGGCGACTGGGTGCAGGTCCGGGGCGCCGGTACGGAGGCCATGATCCACTCGATCGAACCACGGCGAAACTCGCTCTGTCGGTCGAGCCGCGGCCGTCGCCACGTGATCGTCGCCAACGTCGATCAGGCATTGATCGTCGGCAGCGCCGCGATGCCGAATCTCAAGCCCGGACTGATCGACCGCCTGATCGTCGGCGCCGAGGCGGCCGGCATCCGACCGCTGATCTGCATCAACAAGGTCGACCTCGTTGCGGCCGCGTCCCTCGTGCCGCTGGCGGGCGTCTATGCCCGGATGGGATACCCGGTGATCCTCTGCTCGACCGTGACGGGCCGGGGCGTCGCCCGACTGCAGCGGGCGTTGCAGGGCACGGTCACGGCCGTCATCGGCCAGAGCGGCGTCGGCAAGTCGTCGATCCTCAATGCGATCGCCCCGGAACTGGCCCTGCCCGTCGGCGATGTCAGCCGCGACAACGACAAAGGCCGCCACACGACCACGACCGCCCGTCTGATTCCGCATTCGCGGGGAGGCACGTTCGTCGACACGCCCGGTGTGCGACAGTTCCAGCTCTGGGAGATCGTCCCGGCCGAGGTGCCGGCGGCGTTCCGCGACCTGAGGCCGCTGGCAAATCATTGCCGCTTTCCCGACTGCACCCACACCCACGAGTCGCAGTGCGCCGTCAAGCACGCCGTTGCCGATGGACTGCTCGACACGCGGCGCTGGGAGAGCTGCTGCCATCTGGCCGCATCGGCAGACGGTCCCGAAGAGGAGGACGCGGATTGAGCGAGCATGGCCGGACGACCGGGGTGGCGAGCGAGCGGGCGGTGCTCGTGGGGGTGCTGCTCGACACACCTTCCGACCCCGAGCGACCGCTCGGGGAACTGGCCGGGCTGGCGGCCACCGCCGGCGCCAGGGTCGTGGCCGAATTGACCCAGCGTCGCGACCGCCCCGACCAGACCACCTATCTCGGCAAGGGGAAGGTCGACGAACTCGCAGGCCTGGTCTCGCTGCACGATGCCGATGTCGTGATCTTCGACAACGATCTCTCGCCGGCGCAGACCCGCAACCTGGAACGGGCGCTCGAAACCAAGGTCCTCGACCGTTCGGAGGTGATCCTCGACATCTTCGCGGCCCGGGCACGCACCTACGAGGCCCGGCTGGCGGTCGAATTGGCCCAGCTCGAATACTCGCTGCCGCGACTGAAGCGGATGTGGACCCACCTCTCGCGGCTGAAGATGGGCATCGGCATGCGCGGTCCCGGTGAGAAGCAGCTCGAGGTCGATCGCCGCCTCGTCGAGAAGCGGATTCACGACCTCTCGCAGGAACTGCTCGAGATTCACGGCCGCAAGGAGCGGCAGGTGGCCGCCCGTCACGAGCACATGACCGTTTCGCTCGTCGGCTACACCAACGCCGGCAAGAGCACGCTGCTCAACGTTCTGACCGGCGCCGACGTGCTCGCCGAAGACCGGCTCTTCGCCACCCTCGACACCCGCACCCGACGCTGGCGGCTGCCGGGATGGGGACCGGTGCTCATCAGCGACACGGTCGGTTTCATCCGCGACCTGCCGCACCGCCTGATCGCCAGCTTCCGGGCGACGCTCGAGGAGACCCGCCAGGCCGACCTTCTGCTGCACGTCGCCGATGCGTCGAGCCCGCTCGTCGACCAGCAGATCGCCGCGGTGCGGAGCGTGCTTTCCGAACTGGGGGTCGAGGAGAAGGACGCGCTCCTCGTGCTCAACAAGATCGATGCCGTGGCCGACCCGGTCTCGCGGGACCGCCTGCTCGCCCGCTACCCGCACGCCGTCGTCGTTTCCGCCCGCAGCGGGGCCGGACTGCCGCAGCTCGCCCGGACGGTGAGCGAGTGCCTCGGCCGGGGATTTCGCGATGTCGACGTCGAGACCGATCCGGGCAACGGCCGGCTGCTCGCCTGGCTCGGTGCCCACGGCGAGGTCCTCTCCCGCCACTTCGCCGCCGACCGCGTCACGATCCACTGCCGGATTCCGGCCGCGTTGCTCGGGCGGATTCCGGCCGACGAGGCGGTGGTTCAGCCCCATGCCCAGGCCCCTCCGGCGGATCCCACCATCCCGCACGACACCGCCGTCCACGAGCACGAAGCATCCCATGATCGGCCGCTGGTTTGAGCGTCGGCGATCCCTCGCAGGCATGCGGGCGTTCGTCACGGGCGGCTCCTCCGGGGTCGGCCGTGCGATCGCAGCGGAACTCGCCCGCCGGGGCGTGAGGGTCTTCGCGACGGCACGGCGGCGGGAGCGGCTGGCCGAACTGGCCGCAACGCCCCTGCCCCACGGTGCGCCGCCAATCCTCATCGGCGACGGCGACATCACCTCGGCATTCGACCGGACATCCCTCCTGAACACGGCGGTCGAACGCCTCGGGGGCATCGAGATCGTCGTCGCAGCGGCGGGCAGCGGAGCTGTCGGCCCGTTCGTCGAGTCGACCCCCGACACCCTGCGGCGGATCATGGAGATCGACTTCTTCGCCCCGGCGGAACTCGCCCGCGAGTCGCTGCCGCTGCTGCGTCGTCGGGGCGGAGCCCTCGTCTTCGTCGGTTCGATCCTCGGATGCCACCCCCTTCCGCTGCATGCGGAATACTGCGCCGCCAAGGCGGCGATCCGAGCGCTGGCCGGCTCGCTGCGAGTCGAACTCGCGGCTGAGGACGTCGATGTCGTCCTCGCGAGCATCGGACCGACCGAGTCGGAGTTTTGGGACAACCTGCTCGCCGGGGAACGGCCCTCCTGGTCGCGGGGCCGGGCGATGTCGGCGGCCTCGACGGCGGTCGCCGTGGCCGATGCGATCGCATGCCGCCGGCCTGAGGTCTGCCCCGGCGGGTCAGCACTGGGCTTCACACTCGCCGCCCGATATGCACCATGGCTGATCGATCTGGCGGTCAGTCGTCGCATCCGCCCCGGCAGCGACCCCGGATCGGTCCGGCCTCCGTCATGATGTCCGCAATCCCTTCGCAACCACCTTTCGGCACCGCGACCCAGGATCCCTCCCTGCTGGCGGTCGCATGCCCCTCCTGCCACGCCGCGCTTGCGGTGGAGACCGATGCCTGCGGCTGGGCCGCGGCCTGTCCGCTCTGCCAGATCCGATTCGCCGTTCCTCTCCGGCCGCTGGGCCGATCCTCGGCAACGACATCGGCAACGCTCTCACCGACGCTTCATGAAAAGCCGCTCCATGATGGAGCGGACCAGGGGACGATACGCGAGGCCACGTCGCTGCAGACGGTCGCTGTTCCGCAGCCTCCGGATGGCCACGGCACTCCGGCGAGCGACGCCGTCGACGAACGGCGTCGGGCGACGGCCCGCCGGAAATCGAGCCGACGATCCCGACGGAACGCGATCATGCTGTTCGGCGGGCTGGCGATCCTGCTCATGATCGCCATCCTGCTCGGCCGCAAGGCGGGCAGGTGATCGCTCGACATCCGCTCGCTCGACCAGCCTGCGTTGGGCAGGCTTCAGCCTGCCGCATCGAGCTGCTCGCCGAGGGCCAGCAGCTCCTCGGCGTCGAGACAGACGGAAGCATCTTCGAACAGCCTGCGAACGGCAGCCCGATGGATCTTGATCTTCATGCCGCCCACACCCAGCGGGCCGTAGAGGATGACAGGGCCGTCGGGCCGGGCCTTGTCGGTCGCAGCGATGCCCTCGATTCCGGCCGGGGGGACGGCGTTGAGATCGATCAGCACCTTCGCCCGCGTCGCGACCGATCGCTCGGCTGCGGTGAGGAGCGTGATGCCTGCCGCACCGGCGGCCACGATCAGGTCGGCGGCCTCGAGCGCCGATCGCAGGCCGGCCGTCGATGCCCCCGCCGCGGTTTCGACACCGACGATCCGGGCCGCCGGAATCCCGCTGCGAATCCCCCCGGCAACGGCCTCGGCCCGATCGAGCGACCTGGAGGCGATCGTCACGGCCAGCCCCTTTCCGGCCAGCAGCCGGGCCACCCTCTGGCCAACCGGTCCGGTTCCACCGAGCACGACCGCCCGGAAGCCGTCGGCCTCAGGACCGTTCAGCGGCAGATGGCGGGCGGCGGCGACGACGGCGGCGGCGGCGGTCGTATTGGCTCCGGAGGGATCGAGCAGGACGCCCACCCGAACCGGCCCGAAGAACGTGGCCCGAACGGCGTCGAAGAGCCGTTCCGCGGCGGCCACGTCGGAGCCGCCGATGAAGATCGCCGTCGACGCGAGGTCGGCTCCACCCCGGGTGAAGATCGCCCCGTGGACGAGTGGCACCACGGTATCGACCGTCACGCCGCCATGACGGAGGAGGAGATCCGCGCCAGCATCGACCGCCACGACCGCATCGAAGGTGCTCGGCTGGGAATCGGGATCAAGCTGGATCAGTATTCGCTTTGGCATGGATGGGCTTCATTCGCGCTGCCGAATCCCTTCGGGCCTTCGGCAGCTTACCGCTGGCTCGCCCCGGAGGGCGAGCCAGCCCGTCCAGGGAACCCT
>Ga0209598_10000037_pt1 | contig 91607 bp, 56 predicted proteins | sample M_140807_EF_Meta_FD_187317 | JGI IMG/M metagenome (GOLD analysis project Ga0209598, IMG submission 187317) | Freshwater microbial communities from Lake Montjoie, Canada to study carbon cycling - M_140807_EF_MetaG (SPAdes) (version 2) | ecosystem: Environmental > Aquatic > Freshwater > Lake... | reverse complement strand
CTGCGAGACCGCGTCGTGATCTTCGAGGATGCCGATGGCGACGGCCGCGCCGACCGCCGCCAGGTGTTCGCGGACGGCCTGCGGCAGCTCACCGGCATCGAGGTCGCCCCCGGCGGCGTCTGGCTGATCTGCCCGCCGCAGCTGCTTTACGTTCCCGATGCCGATGGCGACGACGTACCCGACGCGCCGCCGCGAGTGGTGCTCGATGGCTTCGAGGTCGCCGCCGAGAGCTACCACAACTTCGCCAACGGCCTGCGGTTCGGTCCCGATGGCTGGCTCTACGGACGCTGCGGCGGGTCGTGCCCCGGGCTCATCGGCCCGCCGGGCACGCCGGCCGACCGGCGGGTGCGGCTGGAGGGGGGCATCTGGCGGTTTTCACCACGCCTGGGGCGGTTCGAGGTGGTGGTCCACGGCACCACGAATCCCTGGGGGCACGACTGGAATGAGTTCGGCGACGGCTTTTGCATCAACACGGTGACAGGCCACCTCTGGCAGATCATTCCCGGCGCGCACTATCCCTTCAACGGACGGCTCGACCCGAATCCGCACGTGTACGAGCCGATCCTCGCGCACTCCGACCACTTCCACTTCGACACCGGAGCCGGCTGGCAGAAATCCCGCGACGGTGCCGCCAACGACCTCGGCGGCGGCCATGCGCACAGCGGCCTGATGATCTACCTCGGCGACCAGTGGCCCGCCGAGTACCGCGGCCGGCTCTTCACCTGGAACATGCACGGCCGCCGTGCCAATCAGGAACTGCTCGAGCGGGAGGGGAGCGGGTACGTCGGCCGCCATGGTCGCGACACCTTCATCAGCCAGGATCCCTTCTTTCGCCCGATCGAGCTGGCGTATGGCCCCGACGGCACCGTCGCGGCGATCGACTGGAGCGATACTGGCGAATGCCACGAGCGGACGGGCGTGCACCGGGCGAGCGGCCGCATCTTCCGGATCACCCACGGCTCTCTGCGACGCAGCCCGGCGGCCGATATCGCCCGGCTGTCGCCGGTCGCGCTCGCGGAGCTCGTGACGCATCGCAACGAATGGTTCGTGCGGCAGGCGCGGCTGCAGCTCGCCCGTCACGCGGAGGCGCGGTCCGGCGACCTCGCCGAGGCCGCGGCAGTGCTCCGGCGGCAGATGGCCGCCACGGATCCCGTGACGGCCTGCCGAAGCGTGCTGACACTGCACGCCTGCGGGCTGCTCAGCGCCACCGACATGGCCGCGCTCCTCGCGCATCCCGACGAGCACCTCCGGGCCTGGGGCGTGAGGCTGATCTCCGACGCGTGGCCGATCGACGGTGTGCAGGGACCGCCCGCGGTCTCGGCGGACGAGGCCGCGGCGATCACGGCCGCGCACGAGGGCATCGCCGCGGAGTTCGCACGGCTGGCCGAAACGGATCCGAGCGGTCTCGTGCGGCTGGCGGTCGCCTCGACGCTCCAGCGGACGCCGCTCGCACGCCGTGCCGACCTGGCCGCCCGTCTGATGGCCCGTGAGGAGGACGCCGCTGATCACAACCTGCCGCTGCTCGTCTGGTATGGGCTGATGCCGGTCGTGCAGGCCGAGCCCGTGGTGGCGGCCGAGCTGGCGGCGGCGTGCCGCTGGCCGACGACGAGGCGGCTGATCGCACGGCGGCTCGCGGGCATGATCGACGCCCGGCCGGAAGGCCTGGAGCGGCTCGTCGCGACGGTCGCGGCCTCCACGGACGTGGCGTTGCGGCAGGACATCGTCGTGGGCATCGCCGCTGGCCTGGCGGGCTGGCGACGGGCTCCCCAGCCTGCGGGCTGGAACGTGCTGTCGGCCAGCCTGGCAGACCATGAGCCGATCGCGGCGACCGTGCGCGACCTGTCGGCGGTGTTCGGTGACGGCCGGGCGCTCGACGAGATCCGGAAGCTGGTCCTCGACGAGTCGGCCGCGGCCGACGTGCGGAAGTCGGCGCTCGAGTCGCTCGTGCGGCAGGGGGGCGACGGGGTCCGTGAGAGCTGCCTGAAGCTGCTCGCCGATCGGCGGTTCAACGTCGTGGCAGCCGAGGGCCTCGCCCGCGAGGACGACGCCGAGGCCGCGAAGCCATTGGTCGCTGCCTACGGCCGGTTCCGCAGCCCCGACCGCCCGCGGATCATCGCCATCCTCACGTCGCGGCCAGGTTTCGCCCGCGAACTGCTCGCCGCCGTAGCCGCCGGGCGGATCCCGATCGCCGACATCGGCAGCTACGATGTCCGGCAGCTGCGGGCGCTCGGCGACGCCGTGGTGGATGCCGAGGCGGAGAAGCTCTGGGGTGGAGGTCGCGACACGCCGGAGGCGAAGCGGCTTCGGATCGCGGCACTCAAGGACAGCCTCGGCCCGGCCGTACTGGCGGCGGCGGATCTGCCACGCGGGCGTGCGCATTTCGATCGGAACTGCGGCCGCTGTCACCGCCTCTTCGGCGCCGGGGAAACCGTCGGACCCGACCTCACCGGCGGGAACCGCACGAACCTCGATTACCTGCTCGAGAACATGGTCGATCCCAGCGGCGTCGTGCCGCGGGAGTACCGGATGTCGGTGGTGACGCTGGCGGACGGCCGCGTGCTCGGGGGTCTGGTCGTCTCGCGGGACGATCGCAGCCTTACGCTCGTGACGCCCACCGACCGACAGGTCATCCCGCTGACCGACGTCGAGCAGGTCACGCTGACCAACCAGTCGCCCATGCCTGACGGCATGCTCGACCAGCTCTCCGCCGACGCCGTGCGCGACCTCGTCGGCTATCTCATGCAGCCGGCCCAAGTGCCTGTGCTCCAGGTTCCGTAGCTCCAGGTTCCGTAGCTCCAGGTTCCGTAGCTCCAGGTTCCGTAGATCCAGACGCCGACGCTCCCGGCGGCGGCGGAATGAATCGCGGCGGCCGCGGTGCCGGGCCCCCGCGGTCGGCGTCAGCGTCCGGCGGAACGCCCCCCGTCTCTCCGCAATGGTAAAACGACGCCGATGGCGTACGATCCAACCGTCGGCGTGATTGGCTGCCGCGTTTCCAGGGTGTCCCGATGGCGCGTTTCACGAGTCTGAGACCCCGAGGACGGCTGGCGGGCAACGGCCATGCCGTCGTGCTCGCCGTGGTCGGCGGCATCCTCTGCGTGTGCGGGCAGGCGCAGCCGCCCGTCACCGACCGGCTCGTGCCGCTCGAGCCGGGCACGACGAGCGTGGGGGGCGAGATCAGCCGGTCGATCACCGCCACCATCGAGGGCAATATCCTGCAGCTCGACGTCGACCGCGACTTCCTCGCGCCCTTTCGCAGCCGCAGCCAGCGCGGGGGCTTCATCGGCCTGGGAATGTTCATCGACAGCCTCGTGCACATGGCCAGGCACACGGGCGACGAGCGGGTGCTGGCCCTCAAGAACCGCACGGTGGCGGAGGCGATCGCGGCCCAGCAGGACGACGGTTACCTCGGCATCATGCCGGAGGAGAGCCGCACTTGGCGGCTGTGGGACACCCACGAGTCGGCGTATTTGATTCACGGCCTCACGAGCGATTTTTTGCTGTGTGGCGAGCGGCGATCGCTCGAGGCCGCGGAGCGGATCGCCGATCGGCTCGTCGAGCGGCTGCGGTCGGCCCCTGACCGCGACCTCGGGGACGGCCAGGTCTCCAACGACACGGCCACCACCGGCCTCGACCTGGCGCTCCTGCGGCTCGCCGACTGCACGGGCAAGGCCACGTTCCGTGAGTTCGTCATCGCCGACCGGAGGCTGCCCGCCTGGAACCTGCCGATCGTCACGGGCCGCTGGGGACGGATCGACGGGCACGCCTACGCGTTCATGGATCATGCCCTCGCCCAGGCCCATCTCGACCGGATCGATCCGCGGCTGGCCGGCAGGCACGCCGGCCTGCGTCGCCAGGTGGACGCCGCGGTCGACTTCCTGCTGCGTCGCGACGGCCTGGCGATCACGGGCGGCTGCGGCGACCACGAATGCTGGCACGACACGCAGCAGGGCACGACGAACCTCGCGGAGACCTGCGCCACGGGCTGCGTGATCCGCCTGATGGACGACTGCCTGCGGCGGGAGGCCAACGGACGTTTCGGCGACGTCATGGAGCGGGCGATCCACAACGCCCTGTTCGCCGCGCAGTCGCCCGACGGCCGGCAGATCCGCTACTACACGCCGTTCGACGGGCCGCGGTCCTATTATCCCGCCGACACCTACTGCTGCCCCTGCAATTTTCGCCGCATCATGGCGGAGCTGCCGGGGTTCATTTACTACCGGATCGTCGATTCGGGCGTCGCCGTGAACCTCTACACCCCGTCGCGGACCACCGTCGACGTGGAGGGCGTCGCCGTCGGCATCCGCCAGGAGACCGACTACCCGACGTCGGGCCGGGTCTCGCTTGCGATCGATCCCGTGCGGCCGGTGAACTTCCCGCTGTGGCTGCGGATTCCCCGGTGGTGCACCGAGGCGACGGTGCAGGTCAACGACGGCCCGCCCGCGCTGGCACTGCGCGATGAGGACGGCTTCTGCAGCCTGTCGCGTCGATGGCAGGCGGGCGATCGCGTGACGCTCGACCTGCCCATGCGGTGGCGGTTCGTGAAGGGCAGGGTGGCTCAGGCCGGCAAGGTCGCCGTGATGCGCGGCCCGCGGGTGTTCTGCCTCGCGCGTTCGGGCGTCGCGATGGCCGCCGGCGCCGATGCCCCGGCGTTGGGAGCCGCCGACGCCACCCTCGACCTGCGGCTGATCACGATCAAGCCCGAGTCGATCGAGGCACCGCCGCCGGGTGCAGACGGCGGAGGCATGTCGTGCCGGGAGCGTGGCTGGAGCCCCGGCCGGTGGTATCCCTTCTCGCCCCCCGACCTGCTGCTCACGCTCACGGCGTTTCCCGATCCGGGGGGCATGACGACGTTTTTCACCGTGCCAAACGCCGCGGCAGGCGAGTTCGTCGACGACGATTGCCGCGAGCCCGGCAGCCGCAGGTAGGGCCGCGGCCGCTCCGCCGGTGTGCGCACGTGGCTTCCGGTGGCGGCCTTCCGTCGTCGCGTGAACCGTCTGCCGCCGACACGCGTACTATCTTGTTGAGGAGCACAGCGGTGGCATACGGACGGAACCAATTCGTGTGGCTGGTGGCGGCATGTGCGGCATTGGCCGCACAGGTCGTCCCGCAGGCGTTGTGCCGCAGCTGCGACCGGCCCTGCTGCGAGTCGGCTGCCGTGAACGCGGGAGCCACAGCGATCGTCGCCGACGCTCCGGTGAGCGGCGGCTGCCCGCTCTGCGCCGCCGCTACCGATCGCTGCCCAATCGAGTCGGTCGAGCAGCCCTGCCGCTGCCAGCTGGATGCCCGGCAGGACGAACCGATGACGTTGTCCCGCGGCAGCCTCCCGTCGTTCGACCAGGTCGCACAGCCTTCCCTGCCGGCAGCCGAGCTCTCGGAGCCGCCCCAGGTTCTGGGCGTCAGCCGCGAGTATCTGGCTGCGTCGTTGGCCGTGCCGATCCGCCCGCCGCGGATCCTCTTTGGCGTCTGGCGGAACTGAGTCCGCCACCGCAACGTGCCTTCCCTTCCGTGGACGTGAGTCCGGGGATCGGGTGGGCACCTGTCGTGGCCTTCCCACGCTCACACGTCGTGACGTGGTGTGAACGATCCAGTGTCCAGATGCAATGGAGTTTTCCCATGAACAGTCTGATTGTTTGGGCGGCACTTGGCCTCCTGCCTTTCGTGCCCGCGACCGTGGACAGCCAGAACACCGGCTGCCCGAAGTGCGAGTGCTGCGGCTGCTGCGAAACGGGCAGCTGTGAGTGCGCGAGCTGCACCTGTGCGTGCTGCGTCGGCGAGTGCCCGACCGGCGTCGCCCAGGCCAGCCGTGAGGGCTGCTGCGGCTCGAGCTGCTGCCGGTAACCGGTGGCAGGCGATCGCCTGATGTTCGTCGGCGGCGGGGGACGCTGGTCCCCCGCCGCCCCTTTTTTCCACGCAGTGCCCCGGTGAGACCGACGGCGACGGTCGAAAGCCGACCCCGCGGTGTAGTCTCATGCGTCACGACGCGTCACGAGGAGCATCCCCCCACCATGGCCACCGACCCGATCTGCGGCATGACCGTCGACGAAAAGACCGCCCGCAGCGGAGTCCGTGACGGCGTCACTTCCTTCTTCTGCTCAGAGGGCTGCCGCCGCACGTTTCTGGGAGAGCCCGCACCAGACAAGCAGCCGTCCTGCTGCTCCTCCCACCGCCCGGCGGCCGCGGCCGGCCCCGCCCGCGCCGACGCGATCTACACCTGCCCGATGCATCCCGAGATCGAGCAGATCGGTCCCGGCGCCTGCCCGAAGTGCGGCATGGACCTCGAGCCGAAGACCATCCAGGCAGGGGCAGGTGACGACGATCCTGAGCTGCGCGGCATGGCGCGGAGGTTCTGGATCGCCGCCGCGCTCACGCTCCCGGTGTTCCTGTTGTCGATGCTGCCGATGGCCGGCGTGCCGTTGGATCGCGTGCTGGGGCAGACGGCCAGCCGCTGGCTGCAGCTGCTCCTCGCCACGCCCGTGGTGCTCTGGGCCGGTTGGCCGTTCTTCGACCGCGGCTTCCGGTCATTCGTCACGGGCCACCTGAACATGTTCACGCTCATCGCCATCGGCACGAGCGCGGCCTATCTCTCCAGCGTCGCGGCAATGCTCTTTCCCCAGTTCATCCCGCACCAGTTCCGGCACGACGGCGGCGTGCCTGTCTACTTCGAGGCCGCGGCCGTGATCATCACGCTCGTGCTGCTCGGGCAACTGCTCGAGCTGCGGGCGCGGCACCGCACCGGCGCGGCCATCCGGGAACTCCTGTCACTCGCCCCGCCGCTGGCCCGGGTCGTCCGCGACGGCCAGGAGCAGGAGGTGCCGCTCGACGACGTGCACGTGGGGGACGTCCTGCGGGTGCGGCCGGGCGAGAAGATTCCCGTCGATGGCCGGCTCAAGGAGGGGCGAAGCTCGGTCGAGGAGTCGATGATCACCGGCGAGCCGATGCCGGTCGAGAAGCGGCCCGGCGACACAGTGATCGGTGGCACGCTCAACCAGACGGGCGGGTTTTTGATGGTCGCCGACAAGGTCGGCCAGGACACGATGCTCTCCCGGATCATCGGCATGGTGGCCGACGCCCAGCGGAGCCGGGCCCCGATCCAGAAGGTGGCCGACTCCGTGGCGGGCTATTTCGTGCCGGCCGTGCTGGCAATCGCGGCCCTGACGTTCCTCGTCTGGGCCATCGCGGCGCCGGAGCAGCCGCCGCTCGCCTGGGCGCTCGTGAACGCGATCGCCGTGCTCATCATCGCCTGCCCGTGCGCGCTGGGGCTGGCCACGCCGATGTCGATCATGGTGGGCATCGGCCGCGGTGCCCGCGAGGGCGTGCTCGTGAAGAACGCCGAGGTGCTCGAGCGGCTCGAGAAGGTCGACACAGTCGTCGTCGACAAGACGGGCACGCTCACGGCCGGCCGGCCGACGCTCACCGAGTGCATTCCCGTCGGCGCGATCACCGAGCCGGAGCTCCTGCGGATCGCGGCCGGCGTCGAGCAGAGCAGCGAGCATCCGCTGGCCCGTGCGGTCGTGGCGGGGGCCGCTGAGCGGGGCCTCCCGCTCCCGCTGGCGACCAGGTTCGCCTCCGTGACGGGCGGCGGCGCCCGTGGCACCGTCGATGGGAAGGAGGTGCTGGTGGGCAGGCGCGACTGGCTCGCGGAGCAGGGGATCGCCGATGTCGCCCTGCTCGATGAGAGGGCCGACGCGCTCGAGCGGCAGGGTCGCACGGTGATGCGGATCGCGGTCGACGGCCGTTTCGCGGGCATCATCGCCGTCTCCGACCCGATCAAGCCATCCGCGGCGGAGGCGGTGCGGAGCCTGCACGCGAAGGGGCTGCGGATCATCATGCTCACGGGCGACAGCGAGCAGACGGCCCGCACCGTGGCCGGGCAGTTGGGCATCGACGAGTTTCGGGCCGGCGTGAAGCCCGAGGGGAAGCACGCCCTCGTCAGGTCGCTGCGGGCCGAGGGCCGCCGCGTGGCGATGGCCGGCGACGGCATCAACGACGCGCCCGCTCTGGCGGAGGCCGATGTCGGCATCGCCATGGGAACGGGCACCGATGCGGCGATCGAGTCGGCCGGGGTCACGCTCGTGAAAGGAGACCTGCGGGGGATCGTCAAGGCGATCGACCTGAGCCGCGGCACGATGCGCAACATCCGGCAGAACCTGTTCTTCGCGCTGGCCTACAACGCGGTCTGCGTGCCACTGGCGGCTGGCGTGCTCTATCCGCTGTCGAGCCACCTGCTGCTCAACCCGATGATCGCCGCGGCGGCGATGAGCCTCAGTTCGGTGTCGGTCGTCGCCAACGCGCTGCGTCTGCGGTCGATGAAGCTGGGCTCGTAGGGCCGGGACAGTGGGCCAGACCGCCCATATCGCCCCTGTCTCCCGAGCGCTGCGGGGCCACGTCGGCCGGGCGGCCGGCACACGCCCTGCGATGAGCTTGCGTCCGTCGCGGGCCTTTTCTATCTGTCCGCCCGTTCAGGCGGCCAGCCGGCCGCCGGTGGACCTTTCGCGATCCGTTCGCCGTGCGGAGACAGCCGTTCATGACACGCGTGCCCGCGGTTTTCGACAATCTGCTCGCCCTGCCGATGCCCTTCGTGATCGGCATCCTGCTGGCCTACTGGGGCCTGCTGGCCGTGCTCGTGCACCGCGTGCTCGTCCCCTGGATCGCCGGCCGCAACGGCCACAAGCTGGGCAAGCTGGAGGCGGAGGTTCCCGCCCAGATCGGCCTGGCATTTGGCCTGCTCATCTCGTTCATCGCCATCCCCGTCTGGGACCAGCACAGCCGGGCCGAGGAGGCGGCACGCACCGAGGCGGCGATGTACCGCGAGATGGTGCAGGCTGCGACGGATTGCGACGACGACGACCGCGCCGCCATCACGTCGGCGCTGCGGGCCTGTGTCCATTTTATCGCTTTCGAGGAGTGGCCGCAGATGGGCCGGCTGGAATCACCACGTGTCGCGGCGGCTCCACTCCGCGACCTCCGCACTGCGATCCACACGCTGCCGGACGGCAGCACCCGCACGGAGCTCAAGGATCTGCTGCGGCAGGCGACCGAGGCCCGGGAGACCCGGCTGCGGATCGCCGCTACCAGGCCGCCTCCGACCCGTTGGACGATCGTCGGCGTGCTCGGCATGCTGACGCTCCTGGGCGTCGGGCTCATCCACGCCGATTCCTACCGGGCCCGTCGTGTCGCGCTCTCGATGGTCGCGGTCGGCATCTCGTGCTGCTTCGTGATCCTCTTCGCCTACACGCGGCCCTATCTCGGCCAGTTCGCCGTGAAGCCGGTCGATCTGGTCGTGCTGGCCGACGACATTTCGGCGGGCCACACCGCGATCGCTGCACGGCCGGACGGGGCTGGCGTAGCCCGCTGACGGCCGTTGTCCGCGGGGGCCGGGGCCACCGACCGCAGCGCGTCGTGCGTGCCCTGAGTGGCATGGCGGCGAACCTGGTCCGTCTGTATCGTCCCGCCCGTCCGCTCCCAGTCCGCCCATCCCCACACGCCACTCATGAAGGAGCCCGCGATGCCATCCGTTCTCGTCCGCCGGTCGCTGATGTCCCTTGCCGTCGCGACGTGCCTGTGTGCTGCTGCGGGCCGTGTTTCCGAGACTCGAGCCGCCGACGTGGCGTCGCCTGCCCAGCAACAAGCGGCGAGCCCGGCCGACATGATCGTCGGCGACTGGCGGCCGTCCGACATGCCGGACGTCGACGTCCGGATTTTCCAGGCCAACGGCAAGTACGTCGGCGGAGTCGTCAAGTCGGCCAACCCGGCGATGGTCAACACGGAGATGCTGCGCGAGATCGAGTATGCCCCGGCAACGCGTACGTGGAAGGGCGAGATCTTCGCGATCAAGAGGGGCATGTTCGTGCCGATGACGATCCGGCTGACCAGCGGCGGCTTCGAGATGGTGGCCGGATCCGGCATCATGTCGAAGACCATCGAGTGGGTGCGGATCGGCGGCGCTGCATCGAGCGGTCAGGGGCAGGCCCAGTGACCGCCCGCGTCCGATGCGTTGTCCACCGGTCCGTCACTGCACCGCCACGCCGTTGACCTTCTTGTTCGAGGGCAGTTCGCCGGCCACACCGGCGGCCTGGAACCCGAACGAGATCTCGGCGCCGGGGAGAATCGTGGCGTTCCAGTCGGCGTTTCTGATCACGTAGCGCGTGCCGGTGGCGAACGCCCTTGCCAGGGTGGCGTTCGTGGGGCTCGCGAGGCCGAGGGAGAACGTCTCGTTCGTCTCGGCCGTCGTGTCGCGGATCACGGTCACGGTGACCGTCTTCTGCGTCTCGCCCGGCTCGAACGTGAGCGTGCCTGACGCGGCTACACAATCGCTGCCGACCGTTGCCGTGCCGTTGGCGGTGGCGTATTGCACCGTGATCGGCTGCGTGCCCGCCGCTGAGTGCGCCACCGTGAACGCCAGCGGCGTCGAGGTGACTGCCGTTCCGCTGCCCGCGACCGCCGGGAACTGGAACTGCACGGCCTTGAGCGGGTCGACCTTGGCGGTGTTCACGGTCTTCCAGTCGTCGGCCAGGATGCCGCCGGTGTCGCCGGACGAGGCAGTGCAGGGTCATGGGGCACCTCATGGTGAGTGATTCACGCACGCTCGGCGGCTGCCGCCGCACGGCGTCGATGCACATGGTGCAGGGCGTGCGTCGATCCCCCTGACTGACCGACGAAGAGCGGCGGTGTTGCCGTCACCCCCCCCGCACCGCCTTTCAGCATGGGCGGCGGTCCCGCCATGGGCAAGGATTCGGTCAGCCCGCCGTCAGGATTCCGTCTGCGCGGAACTGTCCCGTCAGGACGGGCCGCCGATTCCACGAGCTGGGGTCATCCGACCGCGTGTGGACTTGCTTTTTCGCCCCATGCCCAGTGTGCTGATGCGATCGCAGCGCCGCCTCTTTCGTGGAGCATCAGCCATGACCAGTCCGTTCGACCCATCGGTTTTCGTGTCGCGTCGTGACGTGCTCGGCGCCACGGCGGGCATGGCGATGCTCGCCGCCGCCACCGGGCAGACCGCCCAGACCGATCCCGCGCAGAAGCCGGTGGCTGCCACACAGCGGCACCCGTTCAAGAAATCGATCAACCTCTGGGCACTGCCCTATCCGCAGAAGATGAGCCTCGAGCAGTGCCTGCGGCTGGCGAAGGACGCCGGATTCGACGGCGTGGAGCTCAACTACGACCTGGAGAGCGACCTCTCGCCCAAGCATGGCACCGCCCACTTCCAGGAGATCCGCCGGATGGCCGACCGGATCGGCATCGCCATCAGCGGCGTCTGCTCGTTTCTCTTCTGGCCCTACCCGCTGACGAGCAACGACCCGGCCAAGCGGCAGCGCGGCCTGGAGCTGGCCGGAAAGATCGCGGAGTGCGCCCACGATCTGGGCACGCGAAACGTGCTGGTGGTTCCCGGGGCCGTCTGCATCCCCTGGCGGACCGACCACGAGCCGGTGCCCAACGACGTCTGCCTTGAGCGGGCCCGGGCCGCGGTGGAGAAGCTGTTGCCCGCCGCCGAGAAGCTGGGCGTGACGCTCAACATGGAAAACATCTTCTTCAACGGCTTCCTGATGACGCCGCAGGAGATGGTCGACTTCGTGGACGGCTTCAAGAGCGACCACGTGAAGGTGCACTTCGACACCGGCAACATCATGATGTACCAGTACCCGGAGCACTGGATCCCGATCCTGGGCGACCGGATCAGGAACGTGCACCTCAAGGAGTTCACCAAGAAGGGTACCGACACGTCGCTGGAGGCGTTTCGACCGCTGCTCGACGGCACGACGAACTGGCCGGCGGTGATGGACGCACTCGGTGCAACCGGGTATTCCGGCTACGTTACGTTCGAATACTTCCATCCCTACGAGCACTATCCCGAGGCGCTCGTGTTTCAGACGAGCGACTCGCTCGACCGGATGCTCGGCCGCAAGACGTACGTTCCGGGCTGACGCGTCGCCGCCGCGAAGTGCCCCATGCGCGGCCGCGGCGTGAAACGCGGCCCGGCGTCAGCGGCTGTTCCGCCGGTTCGACTCCTGCTCGAGCCGATCGAGCTCACGGATGGCCCGGCCGGCCTCCGAGCTCGGCGCGTGCTCGATCACGGTGATGCCCGGCTTTCCGGCAGCTGCGGGACGCTTCGGCTTGTCAGCCTCGACGATGTCCTGCCGGGTGAGCAGGCCGCGACGGACGAGTTCGTCGACGATCGCCTCGAAGCTTTCGCGGTGCTCAGGCCGCACGCCGCGTGAACCCCACTCCTTGAGCCCCCAGACGAAGTCGTGGCCTCGGTTGTTCTTGACGGTGGGATCGGCACCACGTTTCAGAAGATGCCAGGCGATGCCGTAATTCCGGGCCAGCATCGCATCGAACAGCACATTTCTCCCGTCACTGCTTGGGTAGTCGATTGTGGCACCGGAATCCAACAGCGCATCGACAACGGAAGTCGTACCGGCATTCGCTGCGAAGAAGATCATGGAGCGGCCAACTCTGGAAAAGGGCACATGATCCGGGGGGATTCCGCTTCGTATTGCAGCCCGAATGAAGTCATCACTGTCGGCAGTAAGCACCCTTTCAAGTACAGTGGCGTTGTACGACCGATCAGCGGTGATGCGAGGGTCTTTGTAGAGAGCGTCGAGGCTTGCTCCCTGTTCAAGGAGCACCTCGAAGCCGCGCACATTGCGCCGCGACATGGCCCAGTCAAGCATGCGATAGCCGGCCGTACCACACGCGTTCACGTTCGCGCCGCGCTGAATGGCAACAGCAATATCCTCGCGGTTGTGTTTCTCAAGTGCGATCGCGAGCCGGCTGACGCCGGGATCAGTGCTGAACGCAATGGCAGTGATCTGGTCCTCCTGCTGTGAGCGAATGTCGTGCTTCAGTATGGAAAAGCCGATGAATGCCAGCAGGAGGATGCCGCTTGCATAAGCGATGTAGAGCAGTTTCATGAATATTGCCCTCGCATAATTATCGCGGCAGACTGTCGAGGCTGTGAGTCCACAGGGAGCGGGGCGGATGCACGATGATTTCGCCAGACGCTGTACGCAGGTCTTGCATCAAGGGCGGGTCCATCTGATCGAGAGCGTTCTGGATCGTGCGCCGTGTGTTTTAACGGAGCGCCAAACGTTATGTGCGTTTCAATGGAGCCCGGCACGCCCTGATGGTACACATCGCTCACCGAAGACGGATTGAAAACGATAGCACGTGTGCCGAGCGCATATGAAACCGCGACGGCCTGCGCGCCTCCTTGGGAGTGCCCCGTCGTAATGAGCGTGCTCCCGGCCGGTAGCGATTGACGAACGTCGCTCGACAGCTTGATCGACTGCTCAGAAGTGCGAGGCACGCAATCCAGCGACTTGTTTTGCGGTGCCACGAAATGCCAGGATGTACACATCTTCTGAGAGTTGTGGATTCACATCAGATGCGCGAGTCAGTGTGGCCCGCTTGTCGAGCCTTTCAGCCGTGAGGCCGTACCGAGCGGTCGTTCGGCGATCGGGACGTCGTCGTGTGCGTCGCGGGCCGTTCAGGAAACCGCGTAGTGTGCGTCGTGACGGAAAGCCGGCCATCGTCTCCTCCTTGTCGTGTCGTGTGACATTTCCTCGCCCGGAAAGGGCCCCCGCTGACCGCCCCCCACCGCCGTGGGGCGGACGCAATGGTCTCACGGACCATGGCCCGGATGGTTCGCTCCTGAGAGCCTGCTATCCCCTCGTAAGTGGCTCGCTCGCCCGAGGGTCACGATCGGCCTGCCCAGCTTGCCAAATCGGTGTCCGACGCGCGTCAGTGCGGCGTCATGCCACGCTCGCGGCAGGCTGTCAGAACGACACGAATGCCCACCAGAGGGCGATGGCCAGACAGGCGACCGCCGTCACGATGACCCACACGGGCCGGTCGGCGCGGCGAAAATCCTCCTCCGCGATGTAACGGTCGCAGGAGGGGCACCACGGGGAGTCCTCGAGCAGCTCCCGGCGGCAGAAGGGGCAGGGCACCGTCGCCTCGTCACCGGAGTCGTCGTCGCCATCCCACTCGTTGTCCGCGTCGTCGAAGGCGTCGGACTCGTCGTCCCAGTCGTCATCGTCCTCGTCGTCGCGATCGCGGCTCATCGGGCCAGCCCCCTGCTCCCCTCGACGTGCGGTGGATCGTAGGGGCAGTGACGGCAGCCGCTGCCGCAGCACGCGCCGCGCCGCAGGTGGTAGGCCGCCGTGAACACCACGTTGCCGTTCTCGAGGTAGAAATCGGGCTGGCTCCGTGTGGTCACGGGCCCAGACACGGTCTCGGCTGCGGGCGGCGTCGCCGGCTGCGCGGCCCGCGGCCGCTGTGGATGCGTCATCGGGCAGCCCCTCAGTTCGTGAACCGCACGATGATCGCGGCGCCGGTGAAGATGAACAGCCCCCCCACGACCACCGCCGGCTGCAACTGGCCGTGGAACGCGAGCGTCGAGAACGCCGCCACGAACAGCGGATAGGAGATCTCAAGGACGGCGGAGCGGCTGGCGCCGAGGAACTGGATCGACCCCAGGATCGACAGCGCGGCGGCGGTCGCCGTGGCGAGCGTGAGCGCGAGCAGCGGCAGGCTCGACCTGGCGGCGTCGACGGTCACGAGCGACCGCGGCGAGTGGCCCTGCAGCAGCAGCACGGCGGCCGCGACCGTCGCCCCACAGAGGCAGTGCAGGAAGTAGAGCTTGTAGACCGAGATGCTTTCGAGCATCCGCTCGTCGAGGCAGTAGGTGAGGCCCCAAAGAACGGCCGCCGCGACCGCCAGAGCGTATCCCTGATAGTGCATGTCGCGTTCCTCGTTGGGGCTCTTGGCCGGGCCGGTCACATCCTTCGCACGCTGCCGCCGGCCGTCATGTCCAGCGGTACGCCAGCCGGGAGGCCTCAGTGAAGAACCACCGCTCCGCCTCGGGGCCACGGGACCGCACGAAGGGCGCCACGATGCCGAAGACCTCGGCGTAGGTCGCAGCGAGGTCGGAGACGGGCCAGTTGCTGCCGTACATCAGCCGGCGCTCACCGAAGGCCTTCCATGACGCCTCCAGCCAGGGCAGGTAGAAGCGGGGATCCACGGGAGCCTTCGCGGCCTTCATCGACCGCCGCGCGGACTCCGCCATTCCCGAGACCTTCATGAAGACAGTGTCCCGTTCCCCGACCCTGGCGATGCCGTCGAGCCATTCGGCCGTCGGCCCCTCCGGCGTCATGCGGGTGTTGGCGACGTGGTCGATGACGATTCTCAAGGTCTGATGCCGGTCGGTGGCGGCCACGGCCGCGGCGAAGACGTCGCCGCCGTTGACATCCACCGACAGGCCGCGGTCGGCGAGCTGCGCGACGTGCTGGGAAAACACCGCGTCGCCCAGGCCCGCGAGGAGCTTGTCGCCGTTCACCCGCACGCCGCGAAACAGCCGGTGGGCGGCAAATCGGTCGATCAGCTGGGCGCAGGCCGCGTCGTCGAGCGGCAGATTGCCGACCACTCCGACGATGGCTGCATGTGCATCACCGCGGCCTGCATCGCGTCTGCTGGCCTCGTGGCGATCGGCGAGATCGAGCACCCACTGGTTGTCGTCGACCCACGGGCTCGCCTCGACCACGATCGCCGCGGCCGGGCCCAGCGGTGCGACGAGCTTCTCCCACTCCTCGGGGAAGACGGGCCGGTAGAGAACCGCGTCGTTCTTCGCAGGCCAGGGCACGCCCTCGGGCCGGGTGGGATCGTAGAAGTGCACGTGGCTGTCGACGAGTTTCGGCACCGCGGACCCCGCCGCGGCCGCCGGCTGCGCAGCCGGATCGGCGGCCGCTGCGATCGGCGACACGCCTCCCGAGACAGCCGCGCACGCGGCGGCCGAGGCCGCGCCGCCCAGAAACTGGCGTCGCGGCAGCAGGCACGGGAGCGATCGATATGCGTCGTGCGTCATGAGGAACCCTCCCACGAAGTTCCATCCCAGGCGATCAGCCGCGAGGCGACGTCGGGCCAGGTCAGATCGGCGAGCTGCATTGGGGAGGTGGGCCGGCGGCCTCGCGAAGTGGGAGACGGACGCCGCCGCCATCCAAACACATACATCGCATCGTACTCGACCCCGTCCACGACCGGGAAGCGTCGGTGCGCCGACCGGAGGCCGCTCGTGGACCGCATCGGCCTCACCCGTGGCCGGAACCACCGTGAAACAGGTAGTCTCCTGGAGTTCGCTGTTGCTTGATCCACGTCGTCACGCCCCGTCCCGAGGCGGTTCTCCATGCCAGCTCCGGCCGTCCTCGCCATCGTCGCCCATCCGGACGACATCGAGTTCTACGCAGCGGGGACGCTGCTGCTGCTGCGGGAGGCGGGCTGGGAGCTCCACTACCTCAACGTCTCCTGCGGCGACTGCGGCAGCATGACCACCGGGCTCGAGGAGACCGGCAGGATCCGTGCGGCCGAGGGCCGCGCCGCAGCCGCGATCCTCGGTGCGACGTTCCATGAGAGCCTGGCATCCGACCTGCTCATCTTCTACGAGGAGCGGCTCCTGCGCCGCGTGGCGGCGGTCGTGAGGAAGGTGCAGCCGCGGATCGTGCTCACGCACTCGCCGCAGGACTACATGGAGGATCACATGAACACCTCACGACTGGCGGTCACCGCCGCCTTCGCCAAGGGTGTTCCCAACTTCGTCACCGATCCGCCCGTCGCCGCGTGCCCAGGCGACGTCACCGTCTACCATGCGATGCCCCACGGGCTGTGCGACGGCCTGCGGCGGCCGATCGTGCCCGACTTCTTCGTCGACACATCGGGCGTGCAGGCGGCCAAGCTGCGGGCGCTGGCCGCCCACGCGAGCCAGAAGGCATGGCTCGACGCCACGCAGGGGATGGACAGCTACCTCGACGCCTGCGACGAGATGTCTCGGACGGTGGGGAGGATGTCGGGGCGATTTGCGCACGCCGAGGGCTGGCGGAGGCACCTCCACCTGGGATTCTCGGCCCACGATGACGATCCGCTCGCCGACGCCCTCGCCGCGGGGCTCGTCTGCGGGCCTGGAGAGCACGCCAGCACGTGAGGCGTTGTTCCGGCGGGGCCGGCCCCCACCCTCCAAACGGAGCGGGGCGGGATGCCGTCGCCAGAAATGGGCGGCTCGCGGTAGTCTAAAATAGGCCTTCGTCAGGATTCCAGCGGCGGCAGGCGGCCGGCTGCGTAGCGTTCCACGGTGTCTTCGTTATGCAGCCTTCCCAGCTGACCGATGAGCACCCCGCCTCGCCGGATGCGTTGGCTGCGGACCCCGCCGCCCGGCCGGCGGCAGGGGGTTGGCTCGCTCTGAGCATCTGCGGCCTGCTGGTCATGGTCGTCTCGACCCCGGTGATCGCCTGGTCGGCATTTTCGGTGCTCGAATCCCCGTCGCAGACGCCCATGGAATGGGTGCGACCGGAGTTCCCACAGCGACGCGACTACGACCGCTTCAAGGAGATCTTCGGCAGTGGCGACGTCGTGATCGCCACCTGGGACGGCTGCACGGTCGACAGCCCGGCAGTCGACCGCGTGGTGGCCGCCGCGACCGGGCCCGGTGCACCCGCCGATCCCCAGGGCCACGCGTGGTTCGACTCAGTCAGCTCCGGATCGAGCGTCGTCGCGCAGCTGACGGCGCCGCCGCTGGAGCTCGATCGCGACACCGCCATCGACAGGCTCGAGGGCTTCCTCGTCGGGCCGGACCGCCGCACGACCTGCGTCGTGTTCGCGATGACTCCCGCGGGCATCACCGACCGCCGGCGGGCGGTGCCGTGGATCCGCGACCTCGTCCGGCAGACGGCGACCACCGACGAGGCCAGCATCCACCTGGCCGGCCCGGTCGTCGACCACGCGACCGTCGACGTGGCGAGCAAGGAGTCGCTGCAGCGGTTCGCGCCTGCGGCGGCGGCGATCGTGCTCGTGCTGACGTGGTGGTCGCTGCGGTCCTTTCGCTACGCGCTGATCGTGTTCGCGATCGCGCTGTGGTGCGTCGGGCTTTCGTTCACGACGCTCCACCTCTTCGGCGACAGGATGAACGCCGTGCTGATCGTGATGCCGGCGCTCGTGCTGGTGCTCGGCGTCTCCGGCGGCATCCACCTGGTGAACTATCTCGTCGAGGCGTCGAACGCCCGCGGACAGGCTGGCGGGGCGGGCGTCGCGACGCGGGCGGTGCGGCTGGGGTGGACGCCCTGCCTGCTGTCGGCCGGCACCACCGCCGTGGGCCTGGCGTCGCTGGTGGTCAGCGAACTCGAGCCGATCCGCACCTTCGGATGCCACGCCGCGATCGCGGTGATGGCGACGCTGCTGGTGACGTTCGCGGTGCTGCCGGGGATCTTCGAGCGGTTTCCGATCGCGCCCCAGGCCGTCGGCGACATCGTGACGCTCACCCCGCCCTACTGGCAGTCGGTCGCGAAGGCCGTCGTCCGCTGGGCGACGCCCGTCGTGATCGCGTTCTTCGCCGTCATGGCCGTGACCGCGGTCGGTGTCCCGCACATCCGCACGTCGATCCGCATCGACACGATCTTCAGCCCGACGAGCCGGCTGATCCGCGACTACGCCGCGATCGAGCGGTCGATCGGGCCGCTCGTGCCTATCGAGGTGGTGCTCGGCTTCGGCCCCGACTGCGAACTGCGGCCCGACCGGCGGCTGGCGCTGGTGGAGAAGGTCGGCGAGCGGCTCCGGGAGACGACCGGCGCCGCCACGGTGATGTCGGCGGCGTCGTTCGCACCGCAGGCAGACGCCGGTGCCGTGTTCCGCAGCCGGGTGCGGCAGGCCGCCACCTCCCGCCGGCTCGCGGCCGACCTGGCGGCGATCGACGACATCCGCTACGTGCGGAACGTCGACGACCGACAACTGTGGAGGCTCACCGCGCGGATCTCCGCGCTCGACGACATCGACTACGGCAGGCTCCTCGGCAAGGTCGAGTCGGAGGTCGCCCCGGTGGTCGCCGAGGCCGGAGGCGAGGCGGCCGGCATCACGGCCGGCTTCACCGGCGTGATGCCCGTGATCCACGGTGTCCAAAACACGCTGCTCAACGACCTGTTTTCGAGCTTCGTGTCGGCCTGCGTCATCATCACGCTGATGATGATGGTCGTGCAACGGGGCTTCGCCGCCGGGCTCGTCTCCATGGTGAGCAACGTGTTTCCGATGCTGCTGCTGTTCGGCTTTCTCGGCTGGGCCCGCCTGCCGCTCGACATCGGCAGCGTGATGACGGCGTCGATCGCGCTGGGCATGGCGATCGATGGCACGCTCCACTTCCTCACGTTCTACCGGCGTGCCGTGGACGCGGGGCAGGACCCTCGGGCCGCGGTTGACGGCGCCTTCGAGCACTCTGCGGGCGCCCTCGCCCAGAGCTCCGTCGTGTGCGCTCTCGGGATCCTCGTGTTCGGCCTGAGCACGTTCGCGCCCACCAGCCGGTTCGCGGTGATGCTCGCACTGCTGGTGGCCGCGGCGCTGGCCGGCGACCTCGTGCTGCTTCCCGCGATGCTCGTGGGGCCGCTGGGACGCTGCTTCCGTCCGAGCCGCAGGGCCGCGCCCGCAGCCGAGGCCTGATGGAGCCGGCGGCGGCCGATCCGTCGGCCGTCGCAGCCGGGCCTTTTGCGTCGGGCCGCGCCATGCCCTATCCTCTTGATGTTGTCGCAAGCACCATGTCGCGCGCAGGACGCCCTGCGGTGGCCGGCCCGGCGACGCCGGGATCGTGAGCCCCCACTCAAAGGATGTTGCGAGCGTGGACCGCATGGGAGTTGTGCTGTCGGATTTCAGGCCGGTCCATCTGACCGCGCCCGTCAGCCAGGAAAAGCTCCGGGAAATCGCCATCCGATTCGCGGAGTTCGTGGCCCGAGCGGACGCCGTCCGCGACGGAAAAACGCTGCCGCCGGAGGCCGTTCGGGGCATCCGTGAGGCCTGGGAGAAGTACTGCGTCTCCCCCAGGCATATCGCGAGTCGGCGGGTGTCCGTGCTGCCCGATGCCGAGGCGGCGAAGGAGCCGGACGACATCGACTTCGCGACGATCCCGTTCTCCCGCACGTTTCTGGGCAGGAAGGGCGGGGCCGACATCGACGAACGGCTGGCGATCTTCAGGGGCCAGGCATGGGACGCCCTCGTAAAGATGTATCCCGATGCGGATGCCCCGCCCGACGAGCTGATCCACGTGTCCACCACCGGCTACCTGCTGCCCAGCCCGGTCCACGAGCTGGTCTCGCAGAAGGGCTGGCCCAGCACGACGGTGAGCCACTGCTATCACCAGGGCTGCTACGGCGCCTTTCCCGCGGTGCGGATGGCCGCGGGGGCTCTGGCCGCAGCACGGAACGGCGTGTCGCAGCCGCGCGAGCGGGTCGACATCGCCCATACGGAGATCTGCTCGATTCACGTGGCTCCCGAGTGCGTCGATGCGGAGCACATCATCTGCGACAGCCTCTTCGGCGACGGCTTCATCCGCTACTCGGCATACAGCGAGGCGGCGTTTCGCGAACGGCAGGCACCCGGCCTCGAGGTGGTGCGCTATGCCGACACGACCATCCCCGCATCACTCGACACGATGACATGGCGGCCGATCGCCAACCGGTTCGAGATGACGCTGTCTGTCGACGTTCCCAGGCTGATCGCGGCGCACGTCGAGCCCTTCATCACGGGCCTCCTCCGCGATGCCGGCCTCGATTCGGCTGCGGAGAAGTCACGGATCATCTGGGTCATCCATCCCGGCGGGCCGGCGATCGTCGAGCTCGTGGGCGGGTGCCTCGGACTCTCCAAGGATCAGATCACCGGCGGCAAGGATGCCCTCCGCGATGGGGGAAACACGAGCTCTGCGACGGTGCCCCGCATCTGGAACCGAATCCTGCTCGATCCCGGGGTCGAGAAGGGCACGCCCGTCGTCAGCATGGCGTTCGGCCCCGGGCTCACGGCGACCGCGATGGTCGCGCGGGTGGTCTGATAAGGCAGGGGACGTCGACCCGACCGGCCAGTCGACTCGGCTCTGCGGAGCGTGTAGACTGCCGGTCTTCCCCGCGCTGGCCAAGGCGCGGCGGGCATGGATATCGCCCACGAGTCTTGGATACAGGCTTGGAGACACACATGTCAGAGTCGGCAGCGCCCCCGTCAGCAAGCGTCGCGGCCCGCGTCGAGACAGTACTCCGCGACGTGCTGGGCCTCGAAATCGACACCGTTCCCGGCTCCAGCAGGCTGCGGGAGGACCTGGGCGCTGATTCCGTGGACGCCGTCATGCTCGTGATGGCGCTCGAGCGCGAGTTCAAGGGTAAGATTTCGGACGAGGAAGCCGCCAAACTCTCCACGGTCGACGATGTGGTGGACTACGTCAGCCAGCGGATCGGGGAGCAGGGGCTCTCATGACCCGTCGGCGGGTGGCGGTGACCGGCATCGGCATCGTGTCGCCCGTTGGCGCATCGACCGCGGAGTGCTGGGAGGCCTGTCTGGCGGGTCGGGCCGCAGTCGCGCCGATCCCCGAAGCGTGGCTGCGGTGGACCGGGCTGCAGTCGACGGTCTGGGCGCCCCTGCCGGCGATCGATTTCGAGGCGGCGGGCATCACCCCGCTCGAGGCGATGCGGCTGGACCGGTCGGCCATGCTCGCGATCGTCGCCGCCGGCCAGGCCCTGGCTGACGCGGGGTGGCAGCCGACGCTGGCTGACGCCAAACGCGGCATCTTTCAGCTCGCGGGCATCGACGAGGCCCGGGCCGGAGTCTTCATGGGCACCGGCGTGGGCGGGATCACCACGCTGATCGCGTCCCAAAACAGCCACCTGCTCTCGCCGCTCGTGCCGCTCGGGGGCCGGGCGGACGCGCCACCGGATGCCGTCGACGCGCTCGACGCGCTGCTGGAGTCGCTCCCCAAGCGGTTCAACCCTTTTTCCGTGTCGATGATCATGCCCAACGCCATCTCCGCGTCGCTGGGCATCCGCTATTCCCTGCACGGACCCAACACCTCGTGCGCGGTGGCCTGCGCCGCCGGGACCGCGGCGATCGGCCAGGCGTATCGGTCGATCCGCAACGGTGACGCCGACGTGGTGCTCTGTGGCGGCGCGGAGTTCGTGGGCGACCCGTTCGGCGGTGTCTTCCGCGCGTTCGACACGGCCCGGACGCTGACCGCCGGCGGTGACGTGCCGGCGTCGGCCAACCGACCGTTCGACAAGGCCCGCACGGGCTTCCTGCTCGCCGAGGGCGGGGCGGCGGTGCTCGTCTGCGAGGAGTGGGAGCACGCCCATCGCCGCGGTGGACGCATCCAGGCGGAGATCGTCGGCTACGGGGAATCGTTCGACGGCTACAGCATGATGATCGTCGAGCCGTCGGGCGAGCAGGTGGAGCGGGCGATCGCCGCATCGCTCGCCGACGCGGGAATCTCCGCCGCTGACGTCGACTACGTCAACGCCCACGGGACCGGAACGCTCGTCAACGACGACGTCGAGTCCGCGGTGCTCGAACGGATGTTCGGCCCGCGGCCGCTGGTGAACGCCACGAAGTCACTGACCGGCCACTGCATCGGTGCCAGCGGGGCCATCGAGGCCGCCGTCACGGCCCTGTCGCTGCGCGACCAGAAGGTCCACGGCTGCGTCAATCTCGAAGACCCTGTCCGGCCGCTGAATTTCACCCGGCAATCCGTCGATGCCAGCCTCTCGTGGGCCGTCTCGCAGTCGTCCGCGTTTGGCGGTCACAATGCGGCCCTGGTGCTCCGGCGCGCGACCCAGGCCTGATCGGCGTCCGGAACGCCCCCGGTGGTCGCCGCGTCATCGCGGATCCTCCGCGAAGGGCCGTCCTCATCGCAGGAAATTCGGCACGCGAACTCGCGCATGCCCGCAAAAACGCCCAGCCCCCCGCCCTGATTATACTCAACAAGTGGTCGGCACCCCCCATCCGGGGCGGCGGCCGGACGTCGGACTCCGCTTCAGAGACCGCCCCCATGGCGCTGGCCGAATTTCCACAGTCCGCTGCCCGACCCCGTCGACGACTCCCGCGTCGCGGCACGCTGCACGTGGTCTACCCCTGCCCGGAACGCCACGGCAATCATCTTGCCCTTCTGAAACGGTGGCTCGTGGCCGCTTGCACGGGCACACCGCTCGAGATTGCGTGCCGGCCGTGGCGATTTCCACTGTCGTCGCCGACCTCGATCACGCATGCCATCGTCGAGGCGCTCCACACGACCCATCGCATCCAGCTCTACGATCACACGAGCACGGGAGCGATCTCGCTCGGGCCTCGCGACCTGTTTCTGGGGCATCCTATGCCTGACGACGCGACAAAGGATCCCGCGCGGTACCACTGGCGACAGGCGAGCGTCACGCAGACGACGAACATGACGCTGCGCAAGTATCCCAACGATCCTCGGATCGTCATGGTCTCGCCGTTCGTTGGTGCGACCGAAACACATGGAAGACACTGGATCAACTCTCTGGCAGACATCTGCCGAAACTGGATCGTCATCTGCGGCGACGTGTGGCGTGACACCATCGCGGCAACGCGTGCACGGCATCCGAACTGCACGCTTCATCCGGTCAACATGTTCGTCTATCCGGACCACTATCCATTCGTGAAGACCGACTTCGCACCGCCGGGCCGCCGCCGCTTCCTCTATATCGGACGGGTCTCAGGCGAGAAGAACACCAACCTGATAAGCGCGCTTGCGGCGCGGATCCCAGGCTTCTCGTGCGGCGTCATCACGAACGAGGGTGATATCGAGGGCTGCCACAGAGTGTCCGCTGAACGGCATCTGACGCCGGAATACGCACGGGCATCCCTCGTGGAATACGACTTCTTTATCAGCCCCTCCGAGGAAGACGCACAGGCGACGACCGTCCTGGAGGCGATGGCTTGGGGTCTGGGAATCGCCGCGACCCGCGAGAGCGGCTACGACCACCCGTCCATCTTCGCGCTGCGGCCGCACGACCTGTCGTTCAACCTGCAGGTCTACGAACAGCTCCAGCAGGTCCCGTCCTGGCAGCTCGCCGAATTCCAGCAGGCCAACCGAGCGCTGGTGGAGACGAAGTACTCGGTGACGACGTTCCGCGAGCGTGTCACCGACATCATGACACGGATCATGCAAGCCGTGTGACCTGTGCCAGAAGGCGTGCCGTCCGCGCGGTGGTCGCCGGCGATCAGGGGGCGGCTCCGCGGCCCGCCGCGGCGGCCGTCGGCCGTCGCGAGGCCAGCGAGGCAGCCATCCGCTCGAGGGCGGCGACGATCTTCGTCTCCGCCTCCGTCTCGAGGTAGCTCGACCGCGCCCGCCAGGTCTCGTAGCCTCCCAGGGGATGGTCGGAGGCCTGCGGCAGGTAGCCGTTGTAGCCGTTGGCCAGCGACACCGTGATGTGCCGGCCGAACGGGCTCGTACGCTTCAGCCGCAGCCCCGTCTCGACGAACACCTCACAGGGAATCGCCGCGATCGAGAGGTCGCCGACGCGAAGGACCTGCAGCGTCACAGGCACGGCGTCGGGATACTCGGCGAGCTTGAGCGTTTCGCGGGCGTAGATCGCCTTCATGTCGGCCCACTGGCCGTCGGCGGTCTTCGGAATCGACTCGAGCCATACCTTCGCCTGCGCGATCTCAGCAGGCGAGCCCTTCCGCACGGCGAGCGTCAGCTGCTCGCACTCCGAGTCAAGGGTCGCGTCGGACCGCCATTCGACCGCCTGGAAGGCCTCCTGCGCCGCGTCGGCGACGGCGTGAGCGACCAGCCGGATCCTGTCGGCGGCGTCGATCGTGTGCTTGGGCGACAGGGCGTAGTTGACGTTGTTGATGTTGCCACTCGTGCCGTTCGAGAGGATGGCGACGAACGGCGGCCGGCCGGCGGCACGGCCCTCCGCGCCGGCGAGCCTCCGGCTCATTTCCACGGCGAAGGCACCGAAATAGTCGGCACTGATCGGCTGCACACCCCCCACGTAATGCAGGCTGTAGTTGGCGAGAATCGCGATCGGCAGCTTGTCGGCCGCGGCGCGGACGGCCAGCACCGCGACCTCCTGGTCGACCGGCCCGGCGGGCACCGACACCGCCCGGCTGCCTGCTCCGGGGTTCATCCGCACCCGATCCGTCGTGATGCCGAAGGGGTTCTCGTAGGTTTCGGTCGGCTTCATGAACCAGCGTCGGTGGAAGACCTGGTCGGGGGCGCTGCTGGATGCCCAGCCGCACTCGGCCGGCTCGAGGTTGGCGACGGCACGGACGATGCCGCGGGCGATCCTCGGCGCGACGGTGGCGACGTACTCGGCGTCGACCTCGCTCTGGAACACCGGCGTCAATGCGGCCGCCGAGTGGGTGTGCGTGGCGGAGATGAGCATCCGCTCCGGCGGGATACCGATCTCCCTGCCGGCGAGCCTCTTCGCCTCGTCGGCGACCTCGCGCGGGATCATGCAGGCGTCGACCACGGCGAGCACGAGCTGCCGCGTGCCGTCGTCGAGCGCGAGGCAGCGGGCGCTCATCGGATCCTGGATGTCGTTCGCCAGCACCTGCTTCATGCTGCCGTTGACCGGCACGGGAAACCGGGTGGGCGAGATGTCCTCGACGTGCGCGCCGGCCCGCAGCCGGGGCATGCCGCCGGCCGTGCCGGCCGCCGGCTGGGCCGCCGTGCTGGCGGTTGAACCGGCAGCCGTGCTGGCAGCGGCTGAACTGGCCGCGGCCCGTGGCACGGGCCTGCCGCCCCGCAGAAACGCCACGATGTCGGCATGATCCGCGGGCTGCAGGATGCGGCCGAAGCCCTCGGGCATGAGCGAACGTCCCGAGGCCCGCAGCGTCTCGATCTGCTGCCGCGGCACGGTCCGCCGCTCGCCACCGGCCCTGACGATGACGATCGCGTCCTGCCCCGACTCGGCGACGATCCCCTCGATCACCTCGCCGTCGTCCGTGACGACCACGGTCGACTCCCATCGCGGCTCGACGGCCCGGTTCGGATCGACGACCGAGACGACGATCTGCTCGATCGGGCGGTCGGCCGCCTCGGCGAGCGCCGGCCCGACCTGCTGCCCGGCGACGGCAGCCGCCGCGGACGCCGGTGGCTGATGGCAGGCCGCACAGTGCTTCACGAAGAGCTCGCGGCCACGGTCGACGCTGCCCCCCGCCCGCACCGTGGCGACGATGCCGCCAATCTCCTGCTCCGACAATCCCGCACCGCCGCCCGTGTTCCAGATGCGGGCTGCGGCCTCGCGGACCACCGCGTCGGGCGAGCGGGCGAGTGCGGCACGCCGATCGAGCGGCACCGCGGAGGCCGACACCTTCCCGGCCTCGATGGCCGCCAGGAGGGGTGGCGCGGCCTCGCGCCGGTCGGCCAGGGCAGTGACTGCCGCAGCCCGCACGGCGGGCTCGAGATCCCCCTTCACGATCGTCTCCACGACACCCCCGATCGCCGCCGCGTCGCCGGCGCGGACGATCGCCGCCACGGCCGCCGCCTGCAGATCCCCTCCGGCACCGCTGCCGATGAGGCCCATCAGGGCGGCTCGTGCCGCGGCAGCCTGCTGCCGGTCCGCCGATCGTGCCACGGAGCCGAGCAGTCGGATCGCGACCTTGCGGACCGCCACGACCGCGTTGCCGTCCCGCGCGACGGCCTCCGCCCGCGCGAGCACGGCGGGAATCGCCGCAGCCGCGGCGGGCCGTGAGAGCAGCGCCAGCGGCAGCCGGGACGTAAGTCCCGACAGCACCGCGATGTCGAACCAGCCGCTCTGGCCCGCGGCTGCGCGGCTCGAGAGTGCCGCGAGCACCGCATCCACATCCGCCGCCGCATCGGGCTTCCTCTCGGCCGTGGCGGCGACGCCCGCCGCCGTGGCCGCGAGCCGCTCGACGAAATCGACGGAGGGCTCGTCGGGGGCGTTCGTCGCGGATACGGCACCCACCGACTCCAGCAGCGGCGCGGCGCGGCCGACGGCGCCGGAGAGCACAGCCCTGTCGATCCAGGAATCGTGCGGGACGCGGCCTGCAGCGGCGGCGAGCGTGGCGGTGGCCGAGGGGGCGGGCGACCCGGCCGCGGCGAGCGTGGCCGCGAGCCGCACATGGGCGTCGTCGTCGTCCCCGAGCCTGTCGGCGATTTCGGCCGCCAGGCCGTCCGGATCGATGAGCGGCGCGAGTCTGGCGGCCGTCTCGCGGACGCCGGCCGCCACCGCCCCGGCCGCCGCGCGGATGTCAGTCGGGGTGATCCTGCCGAGCCCCTGGAGCGTCCAGAGCGCGTGTGCGATGGCGATCGCCGGCGGCTGCGTCGCGAGGAGGGTCCGCACCGCGGCCTCAGCGTCGGGGAAGCGGCCCTCCACGAGCAGTCGCTGCGCGGTGGAACGCCGCCAGCCGTTCGGATCCGCCAGCAGCGCCGCTGCCGCAGCCGCGGTGGTGGGCGCCGTCCACGGACGCGGCTTCAGGCCCTCCCGCTGGATCCGCCAGATGCGGCCCGCCCGATCGCCGGCCCGCAGGTCGAGCGTCTCGGCGAGCCCGGGTGGCATGTACTGCGGATGCTCGATCGTGCGGCGGCACATGTCGATCACCCAGACCGCGCCGTCCGGCCCCGTGGCCGTGAACACGGGGCGGAACCACGGGTCGCGCGAGGCCAAGAACTCCGCGCCGTCAGCTCCCACGTGGTCGCTCGAGAAGCTCGCGCCGGCCGGCCGCAGCCGCCGCCGGGTCACCAGGTGCGACACCGGCTCGCAGATGAAGGCGTCGCCCACGGCGTCGGGGCCGAGCAGATCGCCGCGAAAGATCGTCATGCCGCAGGCCGACGTGTGCGTGCCGGTGTGTGACGCGGCGGTCGCGTAGGTTTCGGCGACCGGAAAGACCCTGCTCGCGGCGCCGCTGGGGGCCGCGTCCTCGAAGCCGCCGCCCAGATCGACGAACGTGTTGCGGGCCAGCGCCGCGGCCGGCATCCGCACGGCGATCAGAGGATTGCGGTTGCTCGTGGTGAAGCGGCGGCCGAGGTCGTCGAATGCGTTGCCGAACTGACCGAATCCGGACGCGGCCGAGATGCGGCCGGTGGCGAGGTCGATCCGCACGTCTCGGCGGTCGATCGACACGCCCTCGGCGGCCGGCTGGCCGGGCCGCGTCACCACCCCGCCGGAGAGCCCGCCGGTGATCGAGACGGAATTGTCGATGTCGATCTGCGGGCAGGCGGCCCGCAGCTGCGGGTTGCCCACCTTGAAGCCGGTGGCGACCACCTCGCGGCGGTCGGCCCGGCCGTCGCCGTCGTCGTCGACGAGCATGAGCACGTCGGGGGCCGCGGTCACGAGGAGGCCGCCGCGGATCGCCAGCACGCCCTGCGCGAACGGCACGGAGTCGGCCACGACGGTCGACCCCTCGTAGAATCCGTCACCGTCGGCGTCGTCGAGCCGCACGACCCGCGACAGCGCGGGGGAACCGGCCGGCGGTCCCAACGGATAGTCGCGGTACTCGACGACATAGGGCCGGCCCTGTTCGTCGAACGTGATCGCCACCGGATCGACCACAGCGGGCTCGGCGGCGACCAGACGCAGGTCGTAGCCCGGGGCGACGACGGTCGCGGCCTTCACCGCAGCAGGCGAGGGCGGCCTCGCCGCGGCGAGGTCTTCCGTCATCGCGACGAGGGCGTCGAGCATCGCAGCCGATGCCGTCGGCTCGAGCTTGTTGGTCCCCAGCCAGGTCTCGTAGCCGCCGAGGCGATGGTGGCGGGCCGAGGGCAGGTAGCCGACATACCCGTGGCCGAGCGACACGAAGATCGCCGGGGTCAGTGCCGATCGCTCCAGGAACTCCTGTCCGATCTCGCAGAAGACCTCGCAGGGCATCGTGGCGATCGCGCCGGGGCCGATCCGCAGCACCTGCAGCGGCAGTCTGGCGATCTTCGGGGCCGCGGCGAGATCGAGCGTGCGACGGGCGTAGATCCGCGACAGGTCGACCTTCCCACCGGGTGGTTCCGGAGCGTCCAGCGTTTTCGTGGCCCAGGCGATCTGCTCCGGCGTGGGCACGCGGCGGTTCACCTCCAGTTCCTGGAAGCGGGCGTCGAGGCGGATCGCACGGGCGTGCGCGACTCCGGGCACCGCCTCGGTGACCCGGCGGGCCACATCGTGGGCCACGTGTCGCATCTGCTCGTAGGGCTCCTGCTTGGGCCGCGGCGTGCGGAAGTTGATGTTGTTGATGTCGCCGCTGGCACCGTTGGCCATCATCGCCACCATCGGGGGGCCGTCGCCGGCCGGCGCGAGAAGCCGGGCGACCTCGCCGGCGAAGAGGGCGAAGTAGTCGGCGGAGATGTCGCCGTCCCCGACACCGCCGACGTAGTGCAGTCCGTAGGAAGCGTAGAGGGCGATCGGCCGCCCGCCCGGCTCCCGCACGGAGAGGAACGATACGTTGGGATTCGTCGGCCCCGCGGGCTCGAGGAGGTCGGCGCTGCCCGCCGGCGGGTTCATCTTCACCTGGTCGATCTCGCCGAACGGATTCGGCGGCATCGTGCCCGGCTTCATGAACCAGCGTCTGTTGAAGACGTGATCGGGCGCCGCGGCGGTGCCAAACCCGGCCTCCGCCGGCCGCAGGGAGGCGAGCGCGAGGCCCACGCCGTCGACGATCCGCTCCACCACCTTCGTCTGGTAGGGGTCGAGCTGCCGGGAGCCATCGGCGGGCGGCTCGGGAGGACCACCGATGGCGCTCGTCGCCGAGTGCGTGTGCGTGGCCGAGATCAGCACAGCGTCGGTCGGGATCTTGAACCGCTCGTGAATCCGCGCGCGGGCCTCATCGCTCAACTGCCTGTGGATGCCGAGCAGGTCGAGCACCACGAGGGCGACCTGCTTCTCTCCGTCGTCGAGGACGAGGCAGCGGGCATGGAGCGGATCGTGCACCGCCTTCGATGGCACGGGCGCGAAGCCGCCGACGATCGCCGCACCGACGTCGGGCGTGATGTCGGCAACCGCGGCGCCGGCGCGCAGCCCTGGGCCTCCGTCCGCCGGGGCCGCAGCGACCACCACGCCCGGCACGAGCTTCCACCACACAGTCAGCACGGCGATCAGTCTGACCAGAAGCCTGTTCATGGTTTCACCTCTCGGATTCACCCTTGATTCACTCTTGTGGATTCACTGCGTGCGCTCCCCATCGCCGCTCTCCCCGGCCCCTCGATCCTAGCCGCTCCACCATCCAGACGGTGAGCCGACTCTTGAGGAAGCATCGTCAACGGGCTAGGATTCCGGGCTGCGAGGCATCGATCCGTACGAGGAGTTCCCATGCCGCGGCCGCCGAGCAGGATCGCCCCCGACTGGTGGGACTATACGACGCTCGACGCGGAGATCATCCGCGACGCCGCGGCCCTGTCGGTCGAGGACCTCGTGCGGCTCTCCAGGCCGGGTTTCCGCGTGGTGCTCTACGACACGCTCGAGGACTTCTACCTGGCCGAGGCCCTCGAATACATCGCCGCTTGGCGGCAGGCGCGGGCCGACGATCCGGTCGGCATCTGCGGACCGATCGGCCCCACGGAACAGCTGCCGCTCGTGGCCAGGCTCGTCAACGAGCTCGGCCTCGATCTGCGGCACGCCCACTTCTGGGGCATGGACGAGTGGTACGAGAACGGCCGCGAGGTGCCCGTCAGCCACCCGCTCTCGTTCGAGCGTGCCGATCGCGAGCTCTGCTTCGACCGGATCCGGCCCGAGCTGCGGATGCCAGAGGCCAACCTGCATTTTCCGAGGGCGGACGTGGCTCCGTACGTGGCCAGCTGGGACACCGCACGGTGCGCGGTCATGCAGGGCGGGCAGGGCGACATCAAGCACTGGGCGTTCAACGACCCGCTGCGGCGGACGGGCAGGCACGCCGACGCGCCGCCGTCGCCCGCGGAGTACCGGGCGCTCTCCACCCGCGTGGTCGACCTCCATCCGGTGACGCTCGCCCAGAACGCCCGCACCAGCGGCGGTGGCAACATCACGATGGTGCCGATGCAGGCGATCACCGTGGGGCCCGTGCAGACGTGGCGGGCGGAGAAGGTGTCGATCTGGCACGCCGGCACCCACGACAACCCGCTGGGACAGCGGCTGACACCGCTGATGATCTCGAAGCGGATCGTCGACACGGCCGTACCGATGTCGCTGCTCGCCGATCACCCGCAGGTGCAATTCAACTACTTCCGGGGCGGACTCGGCTCGTGTGCGGTCGAGATGCACTGACATCCCGTCATGGCCGGGTGGACTGCGTGATGCAGGAGGGAGCGACATGAAGGTCACGAGGCGGAGCGTGGTGAAGGGGGTCGTCGCCGGGGCGTCGGCGGTGGCGTTTCCGGCGGTGGTCAGCGGCCGCAACCTCAATAGCCGCCTGCAGGTCGCCTGCGTGGGCGTGGACGGGATCGCCACTCTCGACATCGGCCGCGTCGCGTCGCATCCGGCGGTGAAGCTGGTCGGCTTCTGCGACGTCGACAAGAACCGCTTCGCCAAGGCGGACCAGAAGTTTCCCGGCGTGCGGCACTTCGCCGACTACCGAGAGATGTTCGCGACCCTCGGCGACGGGTTCGACGCCGTCATCGTCGACACGCCCGATCACGCGCACGCGCCCGTGGCGGTGGCGGCGATGCAGCGACGCAAGCACGTCTACTGCCAGAAGCCGATCTCGCACACGGTCTGGGAGGCCCGGCAGATGCGGCTGTGGGCGGAGAAGAGCGGCGTGGCCACCCAGATGGGCAACCAGATCCACTCCAATGCCGAGTACCGAATCGCCACGCGGCTCGTGAAGGACGGCGCGATCGGGAAGGTAAGGGAGGTCTTCTCCTGGGCCGGCGTCACCGGCAACCAGCGAACGCGTCTCTTCGCGCCGCCGAAGGCAGCCGCGGTGCCGGCCAACCTCGACTGGAACCTGTGGATCGGTGCGGCACCGATGCGGGACTACGCGCTGGCCTACCACCCGTTCACATGGCGCGACTGGCAGGACTTCGGCGGCGGCGCGCTCGGCGACTTCGGCTGCCACATCCTCGATCCCGTCTCCACGGCGCTCGACCTGACGGCGCCGCTGTCCGTGACGGCGAAGAACAGCGGCGTGAACGACCAGGTCTGGCCGACACAGCAGGTGGTCACCTACGTCTATCCGGCAACGGCCTTCACGGCCGGCGACAATCTGAAGGTGACCTGGATGGACGGCGGCCTGAAGCCGTCGCACAAGCTCGCGCAGATGCCCGGTGACATCGACCTGCCGGCGGCGGGCAGCGTGTTCATCGGCGAAAAGGGCTGCATGGTGCTGCCGCACGTCGGGATGCCGAGGCTCTATCCGGCCGAGCAGTACGCCGGACTCGAGATGCCGAAGGTGGAGGCCCGCGACCATTGGCACGACTGGATCGACGCCTGCCTGGCTGGCACCCGCACGAGCGACGGCTTCCACTATTCCGGCCCGCTCACGGAGGCGGTGCATCTGGGCAACATCGCCACACGGCTGGCGCAGCCGCCGCTCGACCCGGTGACGGGCCAGCTTGACGAGACGCCGCGAGTGCTCGAGTGGGATGCGGCTGCCCTGCGGTTCAAAAACTCCGCCGAGGCCGATCGGCTCATCTCGAAGGCCTATCGGGCCGGCTTCGACGTGCCCGCGGCGTGACGGCCCCCGGGCGTCGCGTCAACCCGCATTCGATCCGTACGATCATCATCGCGACAGGAGACCGGACCATGAAGCACTACAACGTCGGCGTCGTCGGCTACGGCTGGGCCGCCACGGCGCACATCGCCGCCATCAACGCCACGAGACAGGGCCGCGTCACGGCCGTCTGCTCGTCGCGGCCGCTCGACGCCGCGGAGCTCTCGGCCCGGTACGGCAGGCCGATGAAGGTGTACGGCCGGCTCGAGGAGATGCTGGCCGACCGCGACATCCAGGTGGTCGACGTCACCGGGCTGCCGAGCCTGCACTCCGGCCAGGCGGTGGCCGCGGCGAAGGCGGGCAAGCACATCATTCTCGAGAAGCCGATGGCCAACACCCCGGAGGAGGTGCGGGAGATCGTCGCGGCGGCCGCGAAGGCCGGCGTGCGGGGCTGCGTCTGCTTCGAATGCCGCTTCTCCAGCCAGTTCAAGGCCACGAAGGCGGTGCTCGACGCCGGTCTCCTCGGCCGGCTGCACTACGCCGAGGTCGACTACTTCCATGGCATCGGGCCCTGGTATGGCCAGTTCCGCTGGAACACGGGGAAGAAGGATGGCGGCAGTGCCCTGCTCACGGCCGGCTGCCACGCGCTCGACGCGTTGCTGGGGCTGGTGGGCGGCAAGGTCGAGACCGTCTCGAGCCTGAGCACGAAGTCGTCGAGCGATATCTTCGCGCCGTACGAGTACGACACGTCGAGCCTGACGATGCTGCGCTTCGCCGACGGCGCGATCGGCAAGACCGCCGCGATCGTCGACTGCCTCCAGCCCTACTATTTCCACATTCATCTGGTGGGCAGCGAGGGCAGCCTGCTCGACAACCGCTTCCATTCGGCGAAGCTCGCCACGGACAAGGGGCACTGGAGCACGCTGTCGATGAAGATGCTCGACTCGGGAGACGTGAGCGACCACCCCTACCAGGAGCAGTTCCAGGCGTTCTTCGACTCGCTCGACCGTGGCGAGGACATGCCGCTGACCAGCTTCGCCGACGCGACGCGCACGTTCGATGTGATCTTCGCATCCGACGCGAGCGCCCGGCAGGGCGGCCAGCCGGTACGGTGCGGCTGAACGGCTTTCACGCGGGGGCACGCATGCTGATCCACCCGGTCTGGATCCGATCGATTCCGTGGAGACGGCACACGAGGGGCTGCGTGATGCCGACGCTCGTGGTCGCGGCACTCCTGCTCGGGGCGTTGCTGTCGGCCCCGTCACGGGCCGAGGATCAGCCGCGGACGGACCTGCCGGCGCCGGGAACGCTGGCGGCCGACCTCGGGCCACTGTGGCGGTGCCTGGCCGGCCAGCGGGAGTCGTTCTCGCTCGCCGGCAGGGTGACGGTCCGTCGCGGCGACCGGCCCATCGAGGTGGCCGTCCGGCTCGAGCGGTTCGATCTGGCCAGTTTCGACCTGAGCGTCGACCACCCCACGTATGCCGCCGTCCTGCGGCGGCGGGCTGCTGCCACCGCGCTGGCACTGCCGCGGCACCATGTCGTCCACCTGGGCCGCGGCGACACCGACCCGGTGGACCACCTCGATCCCACCGGGATCGGCGGCCGGATCGCCGCCGGCGGCACCCAGCTCGCGGTCGTGCCGCCGCTGCTGACGCAGGCTGCGCCGACCAGCCTGGCGGCACTCGCGACGGGGCTCCTCGGCCTCCAACGCGACCCCGTCGACGGCCGCTGGAGACGGGGTGACGGCTGGATCTCGTTCGGGGACGGCGGCCGTCGGATCACCATCTCCATTGGTGACGTCACTGTCGACGTCACGGTCGGCGACGCCGCCGCGTGCCCGGAGGTGGCCGATTTCCCCGGCTGCGAGCCACATGCCGTGCCACGGGACGAGATCGAGCGGACGCTGTGCCGGGCCGCGCGTCGCGCACTGGAGATCCTGCTGCCCGGGCCGGACCTCACGTCTCCGGAACGTCGGCCGCTGACGGTCGCCAACGGCTCGCTCGAATGGGTCGACGGGCTGCGGATGGTGACGCTCCACGGCAGCCCCGAGGAAATCGGCCGGGCGCACGGCGAGCTGCTCGCGGCGGAGGCCCGCCGCTGCGTCGACTCGGTGCTCCATGTCGTCGGCACCGTGGAGACGGTCCGGGGCGGCGTCTGGTTTCGCGAGAAGCTCGCCGACGCGGCCCGGCGTCTCGCGCCGCACATCCCCGCGCACCACGCCGCCGAGACGCGGGCGATGGCGGTGGCGCTGGCGCTCGATCCCGATCTGGTCGCCAGCGTCAACGTCTTCCCGGAGCTGTTCCACTGCTCCGGCTTCGCGGTGGCGGGCTCGGCCACGACCGACGGCACCCTCTACCACGGTCGCGTGCTCGACTACATGACCGAAATCGGCCTGCAGGACGCGGCGGCCGTCTTCGTGATCGCACCCCGCGGCCGCATCCCGTTCGTCACCGTGGGCTACGCCGGCTTCACCGGCTCAGTCACCGGGATGAACGCCCGGCGCATCTCGCTCGGCGAGATGGGAGGCAGGGGCGAAGGGCAGTGGGACGGCGTGCCGATGGCCACGCTCATGCGTCGCGCGCTCGAAGAGTGCTCCACGCTCGACGAGGTGGTCGATCTCTGGAGGCGCAGCCCACGGACGTGCGAGTATTACTACGTGTTCGCCGACGGCAACTCCCGGCGGAGCGTGGGTGTCGCGGCGACGCCAGGGCAGCTGGAGCTCGTGGGGCCCGGCGAGCCGCACGCACGGCTCGGCGAGGGCATCCCCGACACGGTGCTGCTCTCGTCCGGCGACAGGCTGGCCTGCCTTCGCCAGCGGGTCAGGGACGCCCACGGCCGGATCGACGAGGAGGCCGCGCTGCGGCTCATGGACCGCCCGGTGGCGATGAAGTCGAACCTGCACAACGTGCTCTTCGTGCCGGAGCGGCTCGTGCTGCACGTGGCCCACGCCTCGCGACGAAAGCCCGCCGCGGAGTGCCCGGCGGTCCGCCTCGACCTCGCGGCGCTGCTTCGCGACGTTCCCGCGGGGGCGATGGGCGGCGGTCGCGACACCGGCGTGCCGCCTGCCCCGGGCAGCGTGCTCCACGCCGTCGACTCACTCGACGGTTGTGACGACGACCGTCAGGATGCCCGTGAATGCCTCGCCGGGCTGCGTTGGGAGCCGGGAGAGTTCGATGTCACCGTGGTGGAGGCGACGGCCGGCGCGGGCGATCTGCGGCTGCGGTTTCCGTCGCCGCGGGACGAAGGCCCCGACTGCAACGACACCGTGTGGATGGAGTGGTATCAGGCCCGGAATGCCGACGGAAACGTCGTCCGCGGCCCGGGCTGTGTCGTCGTCCACGAGTCGGGCAGCGGCATGAACGTCGGCCGGCTCGTCGCCCGCGGCCTGTCGCTGCACGGCGTGCATGCGTTCATGGTGCAGCTGCCGTTCTACGGCGCCCGCCGGCCGCGCGAGGGCGGGGCCGGTGCGGGGGCGCTCGTGCCCGCGGTGCGGCAGGCCGTGGGCGACGTGCGTCGGGCCCGCGACGCCGCCGCGGCGGTGCCGCTCGTGGACGCCGCACGGATCTCGCTGCAGGGCACGAGCCTCGGCGGCTTCGTGGCGGCGACGGCCGCGGGGCTCGACACCGGTTTTGACAGGGTCTTCATCTTCCTCGCCGGCGGCGATCTCGTCGGCGTGCTCCAGAACGGGCGGAAGGACGCCGAAAAGGTGCGGGCGAAGCTGGCCGCCTCCGGGATGACCGAGGAGCAGGTGCGGGAGTCGCTCCACGGCATCGAGCCGACCCGACTCGCCCACCGCTACCGGCCCGACCGCACCTGGCTCTACTCGGGGAAGTACGACGACGTCGTGCCCCCGGCCCACAGCCGGCTGCTGGCAGAGGCGGCAGGCCTCGCGGATGACCACCACGTGCGGATGGAGGCGAATCACTACACGGGCATCGTCTACCTGCCGATGATTCTCGCCGCCGTCGCCCGGGAAATCCGGCACGACGATGCCTCGGACCGCTGAGCCGGCCGCTAGCCGCGGCCCGGCGGACGGCTGAACATGCGGCCGAGGTCGACCTTCTTCTCCTTGGCCCGCTTCGTCAGCGCGTCGATGTACTCGGAGGCTTGCTTCTGCTCCGCGGTCGGCGGGCGTGGCGTGGGGGGCTGCCGCGGGGCGGCGGCCGGCTTCGGAGCGGCCGCCGCGGCCTGCCGCGCCTGCTCGTCCCGCTGCTTCCGCCGCTCCGCCCGCTCGACGACCTCCGCCTCCGTGTAGGGCCTCATGCCTCCCTGATCGGTGGCGTCCATGACCCCCCGCACCAGCCTGATCCGGTCGAGATCCTCGTCGAGCATGGCCGTCCGCTCGTCGGGCGAGGCCTCGGCAAACCGCTCGAGGCTTTCCAGACGCATGGCGTTGATCCGCTTGAAGAGCGCGTCCCGCACCCGTCGGATTTCGGCGGGCGGCAGCCGATCGATGCTGTGCATGATCTCTTCGACCGCCCGGCGTCTCTCCGCCGGATCGGCCTTCGTCGCGAGCAGCCGCTCCTGCAGTGCGATCGTCCGGCCGGCGAGCCGGGCCGTGCGGCCCGACTCGTAGAGATACCAGCCGCCGGCCGCGCAGACGGCCAGGGCGATCGCCACGGCCGCCAGCAGCCTGTTTCGTCCCGAGGCCTCCTCGTCGGAGGCGGCGGACCGTGCGGTCCGGTGCATGGAACCCTCCGTCCGTCTGCGTCCTCGTGCGAACCACGCCGCACGCACCGTGCGCTCGGCGGTGGCCCCGGTGAAAAGCCCGGTCAGTAGTTCAGGTCGGTGCCGTCACCCGGGTCCGACGGATCGTCGCCGTCGCCGATCGCCGAGAACATCCGCAGGATGTCCCGCGACGTCGAGTTGGACAGGGCGTCGACGTGCCCGTCGAGAAACACGAACTGCGTGATGCCGGTGTGCATCGAGCCGTACTTGCGGTTGTTGGTGTCGGCAGTGGAGTCTGCCAGGCCGCGGTAGGTGTCGCGGAAGAGCGTGTGCGGCGTATCCGCCGCGAAGAACGCGGTGTCCCCCTTGTTGTAGTCGTCCATCGACCCGGCCCCGGGAATCGTGGGCGGCAGGTGCCGATCCCCGACCGCGAACGTCTTGCTCAGCCCGTCGGTCACCTGCGCGGAGCGGACGTTCGAAAAGGTGTGGATGGGGCCGGCCAGCTTCGGATCGAGCGAGCCGGTGGTGGGGGTGGCGTAGTTGAAGTACGTGCCCGCGTTGGCGGCGTAGTCGCCGCCCGCGGCGACACGCAGGGAGTCGGCCGGCGGCACGCCGTTGTTGTTGTCGAAGTTCCTGTCCGCCGCGGGGCCGCGGCGACTCGGGCAGAAGTAGCCCGCCACGGGCGTCCGCATGGCTCGGGCGTTGGCAGCATCGGAGGCCGGCAACGACGGCTTCCAGGCGTCGTAGATGGCCTGCTCCTCCATGTTGGGCAGCAGGCGGAACGCCCAGGAGTAGTCCGTGTTCTCCCGGGTCTTACGTCCCGTGGGATAGACCTTCTTGGCGTCGTGCGATGAGCCGATGGCGAGGCCGATCTGCTTGAGGTTGTTGCCACACTGCATCCGGCGGCCGGCCTCACGGGCCGCCTGGACGGCGGGAAGCAGCAGCCCGACAAGCACGCCGATGATCGCGATCACGACGAGAAGCTCGACGAGCGTGAAGCCGCGGCAGTGGACCGCCGTGGCCGATCTGACCCGCGGCATCGCATCGGGTGGGGCACCGTCGAGCCGGGATCTACGGGTGGCGTGCATCGTTTCCTCCGCCAGGAGTCGAAGCGAGCCGCGGCTGTGAAGCCGCGAAGGGCAGAATCTCTACTTTAGCGTCATGCGGCGACGGCCGCCACGTTCCGTGGCTCGCGGCCGCGCACGGACCCTGTTCCCGCCCGCAAGCCCGGCGGTCGGGCAGGGTGCCGGCTATACTCCGCAGCATGTCCCGCGCCCCGATCACAGGCTCGCTGGCTATAGGCTGCTTGAGCCTCCTTGCGCTCGTCGCGGGCGGGTCGCCGTCGTGTGGCGAGACGTTTCGGTTCGGCGCCGTGGGGATCACCGTGCCGGACGGATTCGCCGTCCAGCGGGTGGCCGGCACCCCGCTCGTGGAGCGGCCCGTGGCGGTGGCCTTCGACGAGGATGGCCGTCTCTACGTCACCGACTCGAGCGGCTCCAACGCCAAGCTCGTCGAGCAGCAGGCCGACCCGCAGCACCGCATCTTCCGGCTCGAAGACCGCGACGGCGACGGCATCTTCGACACGCGGACGCTCTTCGCCGACCGGCTCATGATGCTCCAGGGCACCCTCTGGTACCGCGGCTCGCTCTACGCCGCCGCCGGTCCGCAGATCTGGAAGCTCACCGACTCCGACGGCGATGGCATGGCCGACGACCGCAGCGTCTGGTTCGACGGCAAGACGCTGACCGGCTGCGGAAACGACATGCACGGTCCGTACCTGGGCCGCGATGGGTGGTTCTACTGGTGCAAGGGCGGCTTCGCGGAGCAGACCCACGACCTGCCGGGCCACCCCGGCTGGAAGACGCGGGCGTCGCACGTCTTCCGCGCCCGGCCCGATCGGCCCGTCGGGGAGATCGAGGCCGTGATGACCGGCGGCATGGACAACCCCGTCGACGTCGCCTTCACGGCCGCGGGCGAGCGGCTCGTATCAGCCACGTTCCTCGAGCACCCGGCGGGAGGCAAGCGCGACGGTGTGATCCACGCCCTGTATGGCGGCGTCTACGGCAAGGAGCACGGCGTGCTCGACGGCCATCCGCGGACGGGCGAGCTGCTGCCGGCGCTCGTGCACCTGGGCCCGGCCGCCGCCTGCGGCCTGCACGTGCACTCGGGGAACGGCCTCGGCGGCGACTGTGCAGGCGACGTGTTCGCCTGCAGCTTCAACCTGCGGACAGTGTCGCGGCACCGGCTCGTGCCGCAGGGGGGCACCTTCACCACCGTCGACGAGCCGTTTGTCACAGCCGATGCAGCCGACTTCCACCCCACCGACGTCATCGAGGATGCCGACGGCTCGCTTCTGATCGTGGACACTGGCGGCTGGTACAAGCTCTGCTGTCCGACCTCGCAGCTGGAGAAGCCGGCGGTGCTCGGGGCGATCTACCGTATCCGCACCACGACGGCAGCAACGGTCCACGATCCGCGGGGTCGGCGGATCGACTGGAAGCGGCTCGATGCCGCGGAACTGGCCTCGCTGCTCGCGGACGGGCGGCCCGCGGTCGCCGGACGCGCGATCGACGAGCTACGACGACGCGGAGAGGCGGCGGTGGAGCCCATGGCGTGGACCTTTTCGTCGGAGCCTGCGGCGGCGGCAGGTCGGCGGAACGCCGTGTGGGCGCTGGCGGGCATCGACAGCGAGGCCGCTCGTGCCACCGTGCGGCAGGGATTGCGCGACGGTGCAGCGGAGGTGCGGCAGGCGGCGGCGCACGTCGCCGGCCTCCAGCGGGATTCCGCCGCGGTCGACGCCCTCTCTGCGCTGCTCTCCGATGCGGACGCCGGTTGCATGCGGGCCGCCGCCGAGGCGCTCGGCCGGATCGGCACAGTCGCCGCCGTGAAGGCCGTGCTTGCCGCATGCCCTCGTGCCGCCGACAGAGCCTGCGAGCATTCGCTCACCTACGCCTTGATCGAGGGCGGCCAACCAGAGCTGCTCCTGGCCGCGGTCGACGCCTCCGACCGGCGGGTGAGACGAGCGGCGCTGGTCGCGCTCGATCAGGGACCGGGTGCGGATACAGTGTCGCTCCGGAAAAGGGTGCTCGCCGCCTGCGGTGACGACGACTCCGGGCTGCGCGAGACGGGCTGGTGGATCGCCTCGCGGCACCCGGAGTGGGCTGAGGCACTCGTCGCGCAGCTGCCGGCGGAGCTCGAAAGGGCCGTCGCGATGCCCGAGGAATCGCCGCGGATCGTGGGGGTCGTGGGCCGGCTCGCCGCGAACGACGCGGTCGCCACCGCGCTCGCCGCCGCAGCGCGTGCCGGCACTGCCGCGCAGGCGAAGGCGTTCGAGGTGATGCGGGCCGCGCGGCCTGCGAAGACGCCCGATGCCTGGGTCGACGCTCTCGTCGCCGTCGTCGGGGGCGACTCGCCGGCGGCATCCGCCGACGCGATCGAGACACTCGCGCGGCTCGCACTCACGCCAGAGCAACGCTCGCGGGTGCGGCCGCAACTGCTCACGCTCGCCGCCGCTCCAGGGGTGGCACCGAAGCTCTGCACGCTCTTGGTGCAGGTGGCCGGTGGGAGCGAACCCCTGCCCGAGCCCGTCGCCGAGCGGCTGCTCGCGATTCTTCTTTCCGCGGTGTCCACAGGCACCTCCGGCGACTCCTCCCCGCTCGACCGCTCGGCCGCCGCCACGGCGCTGCAGGCATCACGGCTCTCCGACGACCAGTTCACCAGACTCGCGCCGGCGCTGGCCCGGTTGCCCGCCAACGACGTCGCGCAGCTGCTGCCGCTCTTCAAGGCGCGCGGCGGCGGCCCGCTCGTCGCCGCCCTTGCCGCTGTCGCCGGGCATGCCGACCCGTCGTCCATAAGCCGCGACGCAGTCGCCGCCGCGGTGGCCGCGTTGCCCACGGGCGAGGAGGCGAGCGGCCGGCGGCTGCTCGATACGATCGACGCCGCCCGCGCCGGGCAGCGTGAGGCGTATGAGACGCTCGCTGCGTCACTGCCGCCCGGCGATGCGGCCCGCGGGCATGCTGTGTTCGTCTCCGCCGGGGCCGCCTGCACCGGCTGCCACGCGATGGCCTACGTCGGCGGGCGGATCGGGCCCGACCTCTCCAAGATCGGCGGCATCCGCACACCGCGCGACCTGCTCGAGGCGATCGTGCTGCCCAGTGCCAGCTTCGTCCGCAGCTACGAGCCGGTGACGGTACTCACGGAGGACGGCCGGGCCTTCAGCGGTATCGTGCGCGAGGAGACGTCGGCGGAGGTCGTGATCCAGACGAACGTCACTGCCAGCGAGCGGATCCCACGGACCGCGATCGAATCGATCGAGCCCGGCACGGTGTCGCTGATGCCGAAGGGCTACGACACGATCCTCTCGCCGCAGGAACTCGCCGACCTTGTCGCCTTTCTGGCACGGGCGAAGTGAACGGGCCAGCCGGCACCACTCCGAGGCGAAACGATGGCAGACGACGACTCGAGGGATGACACGCTCTCCCGCCGCGATGCGGTTGCGCGGATGGCAGTGGCCGGCTCCGCCACGCTGCTCGGCGGCGGCCCGACAGCCGCGTCCGCCGCCGGCAGCAATGCAATCCAGGCGGAGAACGCGCAGCCGGGCACCCGCGAGTGGATGATCACGAACGTCGTCATCGATCCCGCCACGAAATACCGCAGCCCCGCCATCGAGGGCTACTGCTCCCATGCGAGCGTCCGTGCCGGCGACACGCTCTCGATCTTCGTGAGCACTCGTCCGGCCGGCCGGTTCACGATCGACATCTACCGCACCGGCTGGTATGGCGGCGACGGGGGGCGGCTGATGGCCCGGCTCGGCGAGTTCGCCGGGAGCGAGCAGCCCGACCCGCCCGTCGGCCGCATGCGGCTGCGACGCTGCGAATGGAAAGCGGCGACGGAACTGACGATTCCCGCCGACTGGCCCAGCGGCGTCTATCTCGGCAAACTCACGAGCCTGGCCGAGGGCCGGCAGAGCTACGTCGTGTTCGTGGTGCGGGACGACCGGCGGGCCGACTTCCTTCTGCAGGTGAGCGATTTCACCTGGCAGGCCTACAACCGCTGGCCAGACCAGTTCGCGCTCTACGACGACGGCACGAACCAGTGGTATTGGGGGGGCGGCGTGCAGGTGGGCTTCGACCGGCCCTACGGCAAGTACTGCCAGATCCTCGACCAGCCGCTCTCCGTCGGCTCCGGCGAGTGGTTCCTCTGGGAGTTCCCGCTGGCCTACTGGATGGAGTCGCAGGGCTACGACGTCTCGTACATCTCGAACCTCGACACGCACCGCGACCCGGCGGGCCTGCTTCGGGCCCGTGGTCTGTTGAGCGTGGGGCATGACGAATACTGGACGATCGAAATGTTCCGCAACGTGCAGGCCGCGATCGCGGCGGGCGTGAACGTGGCGTTCCTCTCGGGCAACGCGGTCTGCGGCCGGATCCTGCTCGACGAGCGGGCGCGGGCGTTCGAGCGGGTCGGCGTGTTCGGGCCACCGGGCGGCACGCGGGAATTCGCCTCGATGCAGTCGCTCGCGCACGAACGCCCCTACGCCAACGAGCTGATGGGGGCGCACTCGACCGGCCCGGTCACCGGCGGGGCAGACTGGATCTGCACGCGTCCCGATCACTGGGTGCATGCCGGCACCGGAATGCAGCAGGGAGACGCGATCCCCGGGCTGATCGGCTGGGAGTGGCACGGCGACCCGGCTGCGATTCCCTCGCTCGAGGTCGTGGCCACCGGGCCGACGCAGTCGGCCCCGGGCAAACCCAACGGCGGCGTCTACACGGCCACGTGCTACACCGGCCCCAAGGGCAACTACGTCTTCAACGCCGCCACGTGCTGGTGGGCGGACGGACTGGCGGCGCCGCCGGGCTACGTGCGGCCGAGCGTCTACACGAGCCCGCGCGGGCCAGACGACCGGGTGCAGCGGATCACGCACAACCTGCTGCGCCGGGCGCTCGGGCGATGATGCACGGGAACGCCGTCGGCGGGTGGACCCCTCGACGGACGCTCGTCACGGTGTCGGCACCGCCATACCTCAAGGCGTCGCGTCCTGCTGACGCGGCACGACGTCGGAGGCGGGGTGCGCCTTGAAAAACTCCCAGACCACGTCGGTCGCTTCGAGCCTGTCGGTCGGTGCGCCGACGAGAAACGCAGGCGACTGGCTCACTCCGCCTGCCCAATGATGCCCGAGCCCCTCAACGGTGATGAATGCGACCTCGGCCTGCAGGTCGCCGGGGCCATACGTACGTGTCCGGACGCCGGCGACCGGCTCGTCGAGCCGGGGTGTTTTGGGGCAGCCGAGCGACCTCGACCATGCGTCGATGAAGCTCTGCGCAGCCGGCTTGTGCGGACCGCCCCGGTCCTTGCCGCCGAAGGCGAACCTCGGGATGCCGCCCTCCAGCGGATTCAGGGGATCGGCTGTGCCGGCGATGAAGCACACCGACGTCGCTCGGGTGGGCTGCGGCGGTTCGATCCAACAGGCGCCCGAGTGGGGGGCGATCGCGGCCACATGGTGGCTGAGCTCCGCGCCGGCACGGAACGCCATCGACGCGCCGTTGGAGAAGCCCGCGACGAAGATGCGTTGGGGATCGACGATGTGGTCAGCGGCAATCCGGTCGATCATGGCGTCGAGAAACGCCACGTCGTCCACCCGCCGCTCCGCCGCATGGAATCGGCCCGATCCGTCGTTCCATGCCTGTGGGTTTCTGCCCAGGCTCGGGGGCTTTGTCGCATCCGGGCGGGTCGCTTCCGGATAGACGACGATGAACGTCTGCTCGTCGGCCTTGGCCGACCAGCCAGTCTCCCGCAGGGCATTCATGGCCGTGCCCCCCATGCCGTGGAGCATGATCACCAGTGGAAGCGGCATGCGGCCGTCGACGGCCGCCGGCACGTGGACGATACAGCTCCGCTCGGCCTGCGGCGTCGTGATGATCACTCTGACGTGATTCGGCGGCAACGTCTCTCCGGCCGTGCCTCGGCTCGTCTCGCAGCCGAGGGCGACACCCAGCAGCATGATGATGACGGCCAGTGCGGGGGTACCGTATGAGGGCACAATGTCTTCTCCCACTGTGCGTGCATGCCGAGGAATGTGGGCCCGCGCTCCCATGGCGGTCGCGGAATCTCTTCCGGCGAAGCATTATGGTCACGCGGTCTGGCCGTGGCCAGCCGATCCGCTGGCGGATGCTCGGGCCCGAACGTCCCGAACCGTTCGATCTCGAATTGTCGGGTGTCCGCGAGCTGACGCTCGAGACCGTGGACGCCGGGGACGGCGAGGCGGCCGACCGGGGCGCCTGGTTCGAGCCACGGCTCACGCGGCGGTGATGCCGGAGTTTTGCTACGCTGACGGCATGGCGTTTCGTCATCGTGGTCTGCACCAGCCTCTGCCCTGCGCAGGATCGCTCTCTCTCCGACATCCGCTCACGCGGTGGAGACCATGGCTGATTGTCATCGCCGCGGCTGCCGCCCACGGCCAGCTCCTGGGGGCGGAGCCGCCGATGGTGTCGCTGTCGCCCGCGGCACGAGGCAACCTGCAGCTCGAGGTGAAGCCGCTCGAAGCGACGGACTATTGGAAGGTCATCGAGATACCGGGCGTGGTCGTCGATCGGCCGGGAATAAGCGATCGCGGCGTCACGGCGCCGATTTCCGGCACGATCACCAAGGTGCACGCCTTTCCGGGGACGACCGTCGCCCCGCGCGCGGCACTCTTCACCATCCGCCTCGTCAGCGATCCGGTGCACAAGTCGCAGCTCGAGCTTTTCAAGGCGATGAAGGAGATCGAGATCGCCAGGCGGCAGCTGCAGCGGCTCGAGGATCTCGCCCAGTCCGGAGCGCTCGCCCAGACCCGCATCTTCGAGATTGAGAACCAGCTCGATCGGATGCAGGCCACCGTCGAGGCCTACCGCCAGGACCTCGTGGCGCGTGGTCTTTCCGAGCGCAGCATCGACGATGCAGCCGCCGGCCAATTCGTCACCGAAATCATCGTGAGGGCGCCCGCTGAGACCGGCGACGCTGCCGATGCCACGCCGAGCGGCGAGGCGAGTGAGGTGCCGTTTGCCTTCGAGGTGCACTCGCTGGACGTCGAGCTGGGGCAGCACGTCGAGGCCGGCATCGTGCTCATGCACCTCGCCGACCACCGGCGGCTGCTCGTGGAGGGACGCGGCTTCAAAGACGACATGCCTCTCGTGCAGGATGCTGCGCGGCGCGGGCTGGGCGTGGAACTCGACGTCGATGAGGCAGACCGGGCCAGCTGGCCTGCATTTCACGAGCGGATCGCCATCGATCACATCTCCAACACGGTCGATCCGGTCACTCGCACGTTTGCCTTCTTCCTGCCGCTGGAGAACCAGTGGCAGACCTACGAGCACGGCGACGAGACCCGAGTGTTGTGGCGGTTCCGCCCGGGCAGTCGGCTGCGACTGCGGGTGGCCGTCGAGCGGCTGGAGAACGTCTTCGTCCTGCCCAGGGCGGCCGTGGTCCGCGATGGTCCACGGGCCTATGTGTTTCGCCAGGCCAGACAGTACGTCTTCCGCAGCGACACGATCCAGTTCGAGCGGGAGGAGGTGCATGTCGTCCATGAGGATCGGCTGCACGTCGTCGTGGCCAACGACGGCCGGCTCGCTGCCGGGAGTCGGCTGGCGTGGAACGCGGCAGCGGCGATCGAGAGGATTCGGCGCGCGAGCCGAGGGGAGTCGGGAGCCGGCATGAACGTGCACGTGCATGCCGACGGCACCGTCCACGAGAACGGCCGCCACGAGGCCGATGCCGGCGCGGGGAAGTGACCTGCATGATCGACGCCGTCATCGGCTTTTCCCTGCGGCATCGGCCGGTGGTTCTGGCCGCGGCGATCGGTCTCCTCTGCTACGGCTCCTATCTGGCGGCCACGCTGCCGATCGACCTGTTTCCCGATCTCGACAGGCCGCGGGTGGTCGTGATCACGGAGTGTCCGGGGCTCGCCACCGAGGAGGCCGAAACGGTCGTCACGCAGCCGATCGAGATCGCTCTGCTCGGCGCCGGAGGCGTGGTCGACGTCCGCAGCCAGACCACGGCCGGACTGTCCGTGATCACGGTCGACTTCGGCTGGTCGAACGAGATCTTGGCCGCCCGGCAGACCGTGCAGGAGCGGCTGGCCACGCTCTCGGGGCTGCTTCCCGACGGCATCCGGCCTCAGATGACGCCGACCGCGTCGATCATGGGGCAGATTGTGATCGCCGGCATGCACGCGCGGTCGGATGCTCCGGCCACCGCCGAAGGCGAACTGGCCATCCAGATGGAACTGCGCACGCTCGCCGACTGGGTCGTGCGCCCGAGGCTGCGGAAGATTCCCGGCGTGGCCGAGGTGTTCGTGCAGGGAGGCGAACGCAAGCAGTACCAGATCCTGGTCGATCCGGCGGCGCTCCTCGAATACGGCGTCGCGCTCGAAGACGTCGAGCATGCGCTCGCGGCCAGCAACATCAACACCAGCGGTGGCTTCGCCATCCAGGGTGAGACCGAGAGGCCGATCCGGATCCTGGGCCGACTGGGGCCAGATTCCGCACGCGTGATCGAGGATCTCAAGCGCGTGCCCGTGAAGGCCAGCGACGTGCGGCCGGTACTGCTGGAGCAGGTCGCCCGGGTCGTGGAGGGACCGCAGGCCAAGCGTGGCGATGGCGGAATCAACGGACTCCCCGGGATCGTGTTCACGATCGCCAAGCAGCCCCGCGCCGACACACGCCAGCTTTCCCGCAGGATCGACGAGGCCTTCGCCGAGCTGCAAGCGTCGCTGCCCGACTGGATCGTGCTCGAGCCGGGCCTGTTCCGGCTGCGGGGATTCATCGATCGCGGCGTCCACAACGTCGCCGAGTCGCTCCTCATCGGTGCGGGCCTGGTCGTCGTCATCCTCTTCCTGTTCCTGCTGAACCTGCGGACGACCTTCATCACGCTGCTGGCGATCCCGTTTTCGCTGGTGATCACGGCGGTGGTCTTCAGGCTCTTCGGCCTCGTGACAGGCACGGAGATGTCGCTGAACGTCATGACGCTCGGCGGTCTGGCCGTGGCGATGGGGGAGCTCGTGGACGACGCCATCGTCGACGTGGAGAACATCTTCCGGCGGCTGGCGGAGAACGCCGCCTTGGAGCATCCCCGCCCGGTAGTGACGGTGGTGTACGACGCCAGCCGCGAGATCCGGTCGGCGATCGTCTTCGGCACGGCCGTCGTCGTTCTCGTGTTCCTGCCGCTGTTCGCCCTGTCGGGCATCGAGGGCCGTCTCTTCGCACCGCTCGGCGTCGCCTACATCGTCTCGATCCTTGCGTCACTGCTGGTCTCCGTGACGCTGACCCCGGTGCTCGCGTCATACCTGCTGCCGGGATCGCCGGCCGCCCACCGGCACGGCGACAGCCCGCTCCTCGGTCTTCTCAAGCGACTGGCCACGCCGCTCATCCGCCTGAGCATGGCTGCGCCGGGAGTGTTGCTCGTGGCGTCATGGCTCGCCGTCGCCTGGGCGGGCTGGGAGCTGACGCGGCTCGGCCGCAACTTCCTGCCGCAATTCGACGAGGGAAGCGTTCAGATCAACGTGTCACTGCCCCCAGGCTCGTCACTGGCCGCATCGAACGCGGTCGCGCGGACGATCGACGGACAACTTGCTGCCCTGCGTCGCTCCGAAGCCAATCCCAGCGGCGACATTCTCTCGTTCGTGCGCCGCACCGGGCGTGCGGAGCTTGACGAACACGCGATGCCCGTCAGCTCGAGTGAATACATCCTGGCGATGAACCCCGACGGACCACGGCGGCGCGAGGCCGTGCTGTTCGATCTGCTCGCGATGCTGCGCCAGCAGTCACCGGGAGTGGACATCGAAGTGGAGCAGCCGCTTGCGCATCTCATCAGCCACATGATCAGCGGCGTCTACGCGCAGATCGCCATCAAGGTGCACGGCGACGACCTCGACGAGCTGTTGGCGATCGCCGACCGCATCAAGGAGTCGCTCGGCGGCGTGGCGGGCCTGACGCCGCCCGTGATCGAACCGATCCGCGAGGCGGACGAGCTGCACATCCGGCTGAAGCCCGAGGAGCTCGCCCGCCACGGCCTCACTCGCGAGGCCGTCGCGGCGGAGATGCAGACCGCGTTGCAGGGCAGGGTGGTGTCGCAGGTGCTCGAGGGCCAGCGGCGGTTCGACCTGCTTGTGAGGCTCGAGGATCGAGCGCGCAACGACTTCGCCAACCTGGGAAGGCTGCGGATCGAGCTGCCGGGACGGCGGGGCCAGATCGAGCTCGGCGCCTTGGCCGAGGTGGGCGATGGCACGGGGCCCAGTTCCGTCAATCGCGAGAACGCACGGCGACGGATCGTGATTCGCTGCAACACGCAGGGCCGCGACCTCGCCGGCGCCGTGGCTGAGATTCGCCGCACGCTCGACCGGGCAATCGTGCTGCCGCAGGGGTACTTTCTGGAGTATGGCGGCCAGTTCGAGAGCCAGTCCCGCGCGACCGCGGTGCTCGGGGGGCTCGCCGCGCTGTCGGTGGCCGGGATGTTCCTCGTGCTCCTGGCGCTCTTCCCGTCGCCCAGAATCGTGCTGCAGATCCTCAACGCCCTCCCAACCGCGTTCGTGGGCGGCGTGGCGAGCCTCGTGCTGACCGGGCAGTCGCTTTCCGTGGCGAGCCTCGTGGGCTTCATCTCGCTCGGCGGCATCGCCGTGCGCAACGGTATTCTGCTGGTGACCCATTACATGCACCTCGCGCAGGAAGAGGGCATGCCGTTTTCGCGCGAGCTCGTCATGCGGGGCAGCCTCGAGCGGCTGGCGCCCGTGCTCATGACCGCACTCACCGCGGGAATCGGCCTGGTTCCGCTCGTGCTCGACGGCAGCAAGCCGGGCCGGGAGATCCTCTATCCGGTGGCCACGGTCATCCTGGGCGGGCTGGTGACGTCGACGTTCTGCGAGTTCCTCATCCATCCCGGGCTGTTTTGGCGGTTCAGCGGAAAGGCCGCCACGCAGGTTCCGCCCGTGGATGACGGCCGCTCGACCAGAGCCTGTTAGCTGTCTGTGGAATAGATCATCCGCCGCTGGAGGCGTCAGCAGCGAACGACGAAGAACCTCGGCTTTTGCACGCTCGCTCCCGTGGAAGAAGGCCATGGAGGGCTTTTTCCACGGCCAACAAGAGCTTCCGGCGCGGTTGGCCGTCGTTGCCTACCATGAATTAGAATGTCCGTGTGGTGACCGGACCGGGCCAACGCCTGATGGCGACGACACCCAGCACGTTCCTCCCCGTGACCCGCATGCGACGCGCATCGACCCGTCCGGCATCGTCTGCCTCGTACGTCTCGGCGTTCGCCGCCCTGATCGCGGCAGCCGGCCTGCAGGCGTGCCCCGAGGCGGCTGCGAGGGAGATCTCCTTCAACCGCGACGTGCTGCCGATCCTCGCGGCGAACTGCCTGTCGTGCCACGGCTTCGACGCGCACGGCCGGCAGGCCGGCCTGCGGCTCGACACGGCCGCAGGGGCGGCCGCGCGGCTCGACTCCGGCCACGCGGCCGTCGTGCCCGGCGACCCGGCAGCCAGCGAACTCGTCCGCCGCATCAATTCGGCCGACCGAGACGAGCTAATGCCGCCCCCCGAGTCGGGCCGCACGCTCTCCGCAGCCGACCGGGCCACGCTCCGCGACTGGATCGCCGCGGGTGGGACGTATGAAAAGCACTGGGCCTTCATCCCGCCGGGACCGCAGGCACCTCCGGACGGCGTTGGCCCCGATCATCCGATCGACCGGTTCGTCGCCGCACGGCTGGCCGGCACCGGTCTCACGCCATCGCCTCCCGCGCCGCCTGAAGCGATTCTGCGTCGGCTGCACCTCGATCTGACCGGCCTGCCGCCGACGACCACCGAGATCGACGCCTTCCTGACGGCGACCGCCTCCGATCCCGAGGCCGCCTACGCGGCCGCGGTCGACCGGTTGCTCGAGAGCCCGCACTACGGCGAAAGGCTCGCGCGGTGGTGGCTCGACATGGCCCGCTACGCCGACAGCAACGGCTACTCGATCGACGCCCCGCGGGAGATCTGGCGGTATCGCGATTGGGTGATCGACGCCTTCAACCGTGATCTCCCGTTCGATCGCTTCACCATCGAGCAACTCGCCGGCGACCTGCTGCCGGAGGCCACGGAGGAGCAGAAGATCGCCACCGGCTTCCACCGCAACACGCAGATCAACGAGGAGGGGGGAATCGACAAGGAGCAGTTCCGGATCGAAAGCGTGTTCGACCGGGTCGCCACCACCGGCGTGGTCTGGCTGGGCCTGTCGATCGGCTGCGCCCAGTGCCATGACCACAAGTTCGACCCCGTCAGCCAGCGGGACTATTACCGGCTGTTCGCTTTCTTGAACAACCAGGCCGAACCGAAGATGAAGGTGTCGGCCAAGGGTGTCGACCCGGTATCGCTCGCGGAGGACCGTGATGCCGCCCGCACGGCCGTGCACGCGTATGTCGGATCACGGGCAAGCGAACTGGCGGCCTGGGAGACGACGCTCACGGACGAGCTCAGGAAGCCCTTCGGGAAGCCGACGCTGGCGGCGCTGGAGAAGCCGGCAGCGGAGCGGTCGCCCGAAGACCGCCGGCTGCTCTACGCCGCCGGGCCGGGCACGGGCGACCCGGAGTTCCGCAGTCTCAACGAGCAATTCCTGCAGCTCGATGGCCAGGTCGCGAACGGCCCCACCACGCTCGTGCTGCAGGAGCTGCCGACGCCACGCACGACGACGATCCTCGTCCAGGGCGACTTCACGCGGCCCGGAGACGCGGTTCAGCCCGGCACTCCCGAGGTGCTGCCGCCGCTCGAGCCAGCCGCCACGGCGCCGAACCGGCTCGACCTGGCACGGTGGCTCGTGAGCCCGGCCAACCCGCTCACGCCGCGGGTGCTCGTCAATCGGGTCTGGCAGCGGTGCTTCGGCCGCGGGCTCGTCGAGACCGACAACGACTTCGGCCTGATGGGCTCGGCACCCTCGCATCCCGAACTGCTCGACTGGCTGGCCGCAGAGCTCGTGCGGCGGGAGTGGAGCCTCAAGGCGCTGCACCGGCTGATCGTGACGTCGCGGACCTACCGGCAGAGCTCGATCGAGACGCCCGCCCAGGCGGCCGCCGATCCGCACAACCTGCTCCTGGCGAGGCAGCGGCGGCTGCGGCTCGACGCCGAGATCGTCCGCGATGTGGCGCTCGTGGCCAGCGGTCGGCTCGCGCCCTCGATCGGCGGCCCCCCTGTGTTTCCGCCGATTCCCGACGGCGCCACCGCCGTTGGGCAGGTAAAGAGGGCCTGGAAGACGAGCATCGGGGACGATCGGCATCGCCGCGGCCTCTACACGTTCGTCTACCGCGCCTCGCCGCCGCCGGCCCTGTCGGTGTTCGACGCCCCCGACGGCTACAGTGCCTGCACGCGGCGCAACCGCAGCAACACTCCGCTGCAGGCGCTCACGCTGCTCAACGACCAGGCCTTCGTGGAATTGGCCGACGCGTTGGCCGAGGTCATCGGCGCGGAGGGGCTCGAGACGGCGTTCCGGCGCTGCACCGGCCGCCGCCCCGACGCGGCCGAGCTCGCGACGCTCTCGCGGCTTACGCCGCGCGAGCAGGCCCGCGTGCTCCTGAATCTCGACGAGACCGTGACGAGAGAATGACGATGCACGACCGCGACGACATCTCCGGTGAGATCCTCCGCGAGCGGACGCGGCGGCACTTCTTCGGCCAGTGCGGCATTGGCGTGGGCGCGATGGCGCTGGAATCGCTCCTCGCAGCGGACGGCGTCGGCCGGGCCGACACGTCGACGCCCGCGGCCGGCCCCCACTTCCCGCCGCGGGCCAAACGGGTGATCTACCTGTTCATGGCCGGCGGGCCGTCGCAGCTCGACCTCTTCGACCACAAGCCGGAGCTCACGAAACGGAGCGGCGAGCCGATCCCGGCCAGCTTCGTGGAGGGGAAGCGGTTTGCGTTCATGGATTCGAGCCACCGCACCGACCTGCTCGGGACGAGGCGGTCGTTCGCACGGCACGGCGAGTGTGGGGCCTGGGTGAGCGACCTGCTGCCCCACGTCGGGGGCATCGTCGACAAGCTCTGCATGGTCAAGAGCTGCACCACCGACCTGTTCAACCACGCCCCGGCGAAGCTCTTCATGAACACCGGCACCGGCCAGTTCGGCCGGCCGAGCATGGGCTCGTGGGTCACCTACGGCCTGGGCAACGAGTCGGCCGACCTGCCCGGCTTCGTCGTACTCCAGAGCGGCCCGCGCGGCCCGCGGGGTGGTGCGGTCCTCTGGGGCAGCGGCATCCTGCCGAGCAGCTTCCAGGGCGTGCCGCTCCGTGGCACGGGCGACCCGATCCTCAACCTCTCGTCGCCGACGGGCGTCGACGCCGCCGGTCAGCGGCGGGTGGTCGAGGCGGTGCGGGAGCTCAACCTGCGGCATTTGGCCGCCACGGGCGACGCCGAGATCGCCACGCGGATCGCCGGCTACGAGATGGCCTACCGCATGCAGTCGAGCGCGCCGGAACTCATGGATCTCCGGGGAGAGACCCCCGAGACGCTCGCGCTCTACGGCATCGCCGACGAACGCGAGGCCACCTACGCCCGCAACTGCCTGCTGGCCCGGCGGCTCGTGGAGCGGGGCGTGCGGTTCGTGCAGCTCTACCACACCAACTGGGACCACCACGGCGGCCCGACGGAAAACCTGGAGAAGCACCTGCCCGAGGTCTGCGGGCAGGTCGACAGGGCGACCGCGGCGCTCGTCACCGACCTCGACCGCCGCGGGCTGCTCGACGACACGATCGTGGTCTGGGGAGGCGAGTTCGGCCGGACGCCGATGGGAGAGAAGCGGGAGAGCACCGGCCGCAACCACCACATCGACGCTTTCACCATGTGGTTCGCCGGCGGCGGCTATCGGCCGGGCATGATCCATGGCGAGACCGACGAGTTCGGCTTCGCTCCCGTCGCGCACCCGGCGCACGTCCGCGACCTGCATGCCACGCTGCTGCACCAGCTCGGCCTCGACCACATGCGGCTGGCCGTCCGGTTCCAGGGCCTCGACTACCGGCTCACGGGCGTGAAGCCGGCCCGGGTCGTTTCCGACATCGTGTCGTGAGGACGGCCTCGAAGACGGATTCGCAGTCCGCGGAAGGCTCCGCACCGGAGCGATCGCCGCCGGGCCAGTTGCCGTATTCGATCGTGAATCATATCGCTATTCTGCAGTCGCGGCTCAGGCTCCCAGACGGAGGCACAGTCACCTTTCGCAAACTGGCTTCGGCCTGCTTCCTCGCGAGTCTTCGACCTTCGAGGGACCACCTGATGACACGGTGTCGTGACTGGTTGCGACACAGCCTCGCGATGGGAATCGCCTTCGCGGTGATAACCGTCACGTCGTGCATGATTTTCTCGCCTGCCCTGGCGGAGGATCGTGTCGAGGGACCGTCGGGAGGACGAGACAACGCAGGAGCACCCGAGGTGGCCGCGCCCGGGATGGGGGCGGTCAGTACGACCCCTTTCGGGAACCGCTGGAGCCTCGACCTCAACCACCTGACCACGCTCTCGCGAGATTCCGCAGAGGACCTGGCGCGGCAGCAGGTCGGATCGCTTCTCCTCGACGGCCTCACCTCGATCTCCGCAGAGCAGGCAGCGGCATTGGCAAGGCATCGAGGCCGCCGCCTGAGTCTGCGCGGCGTGCAAACCCTCACAGAAGAGGCGGCAGCCGAACTGGCACACTATCGTGGTGCCTTGCTGCTCGACGGCGTGACGCAGCTATCAGAAAGCGCTGTCGTCGCATTGGCCCGGTGCCAAGGGCCGCTGTCGCTCACGGGATTGACCAGCCTGTCGGTCCCTGGGGCCGCTGCGTTGGCCAGCCGCCAGATGCCCGGACTCTCGCTCGACGCTCTGACGGACGTTTCGGTCGATGTCGCTGCCGAACTGTCGCGTCACCGGGGACCGTTACGTCTGGACGGTCTCACAGTGCTGTCGGAGGATGTTGCCCGCACGTTGGCTGCCCACGAGAGCGAATTGAGCCTCGCAGCCCTGAAAGCGCTCTCGGTCGATGCCGCAGTGAGCCTCGCACGGCACCGCGGCGGCCTCTCGCTCGACGGCCTGAAGGCACTCTCACCTCCGGTGGCGTCAGCCCTGGCGCAGTACGGCGACGCGATCGGCCCCTCACGCGCGACTTCCCGCGGAGCCTCCCCGCTGGAGAGGGCCTTCGGTCAGGTTCAGGCCCGGGCCGGACAGACAGGCCTGCTCACGCTCCGGAGCCTGCATACCTTGGACAGCCCGCCACTGGCGCAGAAACTGGTGACCCAAGAGCGGCTGCGGTACGCCAGGCGTGACGATATCCCAATCCTTCGCCTCGACAGCCTCGCCTCAGTCTCGGATGAGGCTCTGGTGATCCTGACAGGGTTTCCCGGCACGCTCTCCCTCTCCGGACTGACGACCCTTTCGCCGCATACAGCCCGGAAGCTCGTGCAGCATCGAGGAGGCCTCCAACTCAATGGCCTCACACGCCTTTCACCCGATGCAGCTGAGATCCTGTCGCACTACGGCGAACCCCTGTTCCTCGACGAGTTCAACGCCTACCTAGGCTCCGCCATACGCTTTTACGGCGGGCAGTCCGAAACCGCGCAGCGTGCCGAGAACCAGCTCGTCCTGCATGGCCTACGCGTGCTGGACAGTGCCTCGCTGGCAGACACGCTTGTGGTTCAGGAGGAGCAGCGGGCACGGCGTCACTATGACGATCCCACACTCCGACTTGACCGCCTGATCGAACTGTCCGACACCGCGGCCGCGGCTCTCGCCGCCTTCAAGGGAACGTTGTGTCTCAATGGCATGCGCGAGCTCTCGCTCACGTCTGCCCAGGCCCTCGCCCACCATCGCGGGCGGCTCGAGCTCAACGGGCTGCGTCGCGTGAGTGACGAGATCGCGGTGGAGCTTGCACGGCATCAGGGCGATCTTTCGCTTCGCGGTGCACAGACTGTTTCGGCAATGGCGACACATGCTCTGAGAGCGAACGCGAGAATCTCCCTTCCTGCCGCCATTCCTGTGTCTGGAGAAGACCACGCTGCAGCGGACGACTCTCCCCTCTCACACCGCTGATGGTGCGTCGGCTACCGGGTCGCAATTGCATTGCGTCAGCCTTCCTGGGAGCTGGAGAACGCCTGTGTCGACAGCTCGATGCCTGGCTATTGGGCCCACCGTACCAGCATCGAGGCTCTCCCACTCTCGCTCGACGAGCTTGGAAGATTTCGCACTTCCAAGACGCTTGCAGCGTGAAAGACCGTTGGGCGAAATCATTCCGCGAGGAGACTTCTGTCGTCCCGACGGCGATCGCTTCAGAAAGCCCAGCTGCTGCCTACGCCTTGCGATCCGCAGCGAGCAGATCGAGGGCCGCGGCCCGGATCGCCGGGTCGTGATGCCGCTCGACGGAGTCGAGCAGCGGCAGGAGCGGCCCGGTGGCGGAGATCTCCGCGGCCCCGACTGCATGGTGGAGCACGCGGATCGGGCTGATCGCGTTGCGGAGCGACTCCAGCGGCAGGAAGATCTCCCTGATCCGCTCGGCCTCGGCCCAGTCCTTGCGGTGGATCGCCGCCCGCAACGCCTGCGAGAGCCGGGGCGCCACGCAGCCGCAGCCCGTCGTGAAGCCGCCCAGGCCGAAATCCCGCAGGTGGATGATCGCCGGCTGCTCGCCGATGCCGCTGATCACGACCGCAGGATCGACCAGGCCCACGAGCTCGCGAAGGTAGGGGTCGGCTGCAGTGTCGGCCCGCACCGTGGCGTACTTGATGGCCGCGATCAGCCCGTCGCGGACCAGGGCGGCCACGTGGGGAGGATCGATGTAGCCGTCATGCTTGACGTAGAGCACGGCGGGGACTCCGGCGGCTTCCACGAACCGGCGGACGCCCGTGGCCACGCCGGCGCTCGTCGTGATGCCCTGGTGGGGCAGGACCATCACGGCCGGAAACGGATGCCTGCGGATCGCCTTCGCGTGCTCGAGCATCAGGCCGTAGGTCGGGCCGGCCGACGGCACGACCGTGGTCGTCGGGGCGGCCGTGCTGGCCAGCAGCTCGAGCAGTGGCTCGTACTCGTCGAGAGGCAGGTGGTAGAGGTTGGCGTTGCCGCCGTAAAGCAGAAGCGAGATGCCGCCGGCCTCGAGGTGGCGGATGATCCGCCGATTCTCTTCGGCCGCGATCTGGCCGTCGGCGGTGCGGGCCAGCGGCGGCACGGCCATGACCGACCGCTGGAAATGTGCTGGCGCGAGGGGCGAGGTGTTCATGGGTGGTGCTCCGGACATGCCGCGGCCGTTGGCCGCTCAATGAATCTCTGGTTCGGTTCCGGGCGGGCCGCGATGCAGGAACCGAAAGTCGCAGCCCTGGTCGGCCTGCGTCGTCTCGTCGAGGAAGAGCCGCGTGTAGCCACGCTCGGCCCGCGGCGGCGGCGGCCGCCACTCCGCACGGCGGCGTGCCAGTTCAGCCTCGTCCACGAGCAGGTCGATGCGGCGGCCCTCGACGTCGAGCGCGATCCGATCGCCGTCGCGGACGAGCGCCAGCGGCCCGCCCGCCGCGGCCTCGGGGGCGACGTGCAGCACGCAGGTGCCGTAGCTCGTGCCGCTCATCCGGGCGTCGGAGATCCGCACCATGTCGCGAACACCCTGCTCGAGAAGCCGCTTCGGGATCGGGAGCATGCCCCATTCGGGCATGCCTGGCGCCCCGAGCGGCCCGGCATACCGCAGCACGAGAATGTCGTCGGCCGTGATGCCGAGCGCAGGATCGTCGAGCCGCTTCTTCAGGTCGGCGTAGCCGTCGAAGACGAACGCCCGGCCGGTGTGCTTGACGAGCCGCGGCTCGGCCGCCGTCGGCTTGATGACACAGCCGTCCGGGGCGAGGCTGCCGCGGAGCACGCAGGTGCCCCCCGCCGACGAGAGCGGCCGGTCGAGCGGGAGGATCACGCGGTCATCGATCGACTCGGCGCCGGCGATGTTCTCGCCGAGCGTGCGGCCGTTGACGGTCGGACACTCGACGGCCAGCAGGTGGCGGATCCGCTCGAGCAGGGCAGGGAGGCCTCCGGCGTCGTGGAAGTCTTCCATGAGAAACTCGCCCGCGGGTCGCAGGTTCGCCAGCACCGGCACTTGTCGGGAGAGTTCGTCGAAGCGGTCGAGGGACAGCGGCACGCCGGCACGGCCCGCGAGCGCGAGCAGGTGCACGATCGCGTTGGTCGATCCGCAGAGTGCCAGGTCGGCGACGAGCGCGTTGTCGAAGGACCGCGGCGACAGGATCGTCGAGGGCCGAAGGTCCTCCCAGACCATGTCGACGGCCCTGCGGCCGCAGGCCGCGGCCATCCGGGAATGGGCAGAATGGACGGCGGGAATCGTCGACGCGCCCGGCAGCATCATCCCGAGCGCCTCGGTGACGGCCGCCATCGTCGAGGCGGTGCCCATCGTCATGCAGGTGCCGGGCGACCGGGCGATCCCCTCTTCCAGCTGGCGGAAGACGCAGTCCTCGAGGCAGCCGGCCTGCCGCTGCGCCCAGAACTTCCACACGTCGGTGCCGCTGCCGAGCCGCTGGTCCCTATAGCGTCCCGCCAGCATCGGCCCCGCCGGCATGAAGATCGCCGGCAGGTCGGCGGTGATCGCCCCCATGAGCAATCCCGGTACCGTCTTGTCGCAGCCCCCCATGAGCACCGCGCCGTCGACCGGATGGCACCGCAGCACCTCCTCCACCTCGAGGGCGAGCAGGTTGCGGTAGAGCATCGTCGTCGGCTTCATGAACATCTCGGACAGTGCGAGCACCGGGATCTCCACCGGAAACCCGCCCGCCTGCCAGACGCCCCGCTTCACCTCGGCCACCCGCTGCGGAAAGTGCGTGTGGCACTGGCTCAGGTCGCTCCACGAGTTGAGGATCGCGATGACCGGCCGTCCCTCCGCCTCCTCGGCGGAATAGCCCATCTGCCGCAGTCGGCTGCGGTGGCCGAAGCTCCGCAGGTCGTCGGGGGCGAACCATCGCTGCGACCGGAGGTCGGCGGGCTGTTTGCGGCGCGGTCGCGGGGATGCGGCGGTCATGCGGGGCCTGTCTCGTCGTCGGCCGGCTCGCCGTCGTAGGAACGGCCGCGGGATTGTACGATCTGCTGGTTCGCCGCGGAACAGCGTGGCACCTTCTGCCCCGGGGACGTTCGCACGGCCGGCCCGGAACGTCCAATTGCATGAGCCCTCTGGCCATCCTCATCGTCGCGCTGGTCGTCGTCGTGGGCGGTGTGCTCGCCTTTCGGATGCCGGCGTTCCTCACGCTCATCGTCGGCGCGTTCGTCGTCGCGGCGCTCACGCCACCCTCGGCAAGCACACCTCCGCCGGGGCCGGCACACGGGCCGCCCGCGGCGACGGCGTCGCCCACGACCGGCGAGCTGATCCCGCCCGGGAGGCGAGTCGCCGAGGGCTTCGGCCGCACGGCGCTCGACATCGGCATCGTGATCGCGATGGCGTCGATCCTCGGCTGCTGCCTGACGGCCGCCGGGGGCGCCGAGAAGATCGTGATGTCGATCCAGTCGGCGCTCGGCACCGCCAGGACGCCGCTGGCGCTGCTGATGACGGGCTTTCTGCTCGGCATCCCGATGTTCGCCGAAACCGTCTTCTTCCTGCTCCTGCCGCTGGCCCGGGCGAGCTGGGACCGCACCGGGAGGCACTACCTGCTCAACGTGCTGGCGATCATCGCGGGGGCGACGATGACGCATTCCCTCGTGCCGCCGACCCCCGGCCCGCTCTTCGTGGCGGACGCCTTCGGCATCGACATGACGACGATGATCGCCTGCGGTCTGGTGGTCGGCGGAATCGCCGCGCTCGCGGGCTACGCCTATGCGGCCTGGGCCGACCGCACCTGGCCGCTCGAGCCGAGAGACGCGGTACGGGACGAGCAACAGGAGGCAGCGGCAGCCCGTCCCGCGCGATCGCCCTCCCTGCCGGCGGCCCTCGCGCCGATCCTGCTGCCGATGCTCCTGATCACGCTCGGTTCGATCGCCGAGGCGGCACCGCAGATGCTCCCCGCGGGACTCATGCCTGCCATCAGAGTCTGCGGCGAAAAAAACACCGCGATGGCGCTCTCCGCCCTGCTGTCGATCGGGGTGCTCTGCTCGACCGTGGCCGACATGGCGACCGTCCGCCGAACCATCACGGAGGCGATCACGGAGGCCGGCGAGATCATCCTCGTGATTGCCGCCGGCGGTGCGCTCGGCGGCGCCCTGCGGCAGGCCGGCATGGCCGAACTCTCGCATGGCTTCGCCTCCGGCAGCGGCATCGCACTGATCCCGATTGCCTGGGCGATCACGGCCGTCATCCGGGTGGCGCAGGGCTCGGCCACGGTGGCGATGATCACCGCGGCCGGCGTGCTGGCGCCGATCGTGGCCGCCGACGGGCTCGGCTTTCATCCCGTCTACGTGGCGATGGCGATCGGCTGCGGGTCGAAGGCGGGCATGTGGATGAACGACAGCGGCTTCTGGGTGATCGCCCGCATGAGCGGCATGACGGAGCCGCAGACGCTCCGCAGCGCCTCGGCGATGGTCATGATCGAGGGCCTGGCGGGACTGGCCGCCACGCTCGCCCTCGCCAGCCTCTGGCCGATGCAGCCCTAGGCCGCTTTTGGATGACTTGGAGCGCGATCGGTCTGGAGCGATCACCGCCGGGACGGCAGAAGTCTCCTCGCGGGATGATTTCGCGCGACGGTCTGTGACGTTGCAAACGACTTCGACAGGTGAAATCCGCCACGCTTGTCGAGCTTCCGTCGATCCCGGCTTTCTGTGTACGGCGCGCGGCGTGACGGTCAGCCGCAGACGGCGTCGAGCCGGCCCGTCGAGTCGCCGAAGGCGTCGACCGGCGTGCCCATGACGTCGAGCATGGTGAGAAAGAGGTTCGTCATCGGCTGCTCGCCCGGCAGGAGCACGTGTCGGCCGGGCGAGAGCCGGCCGCCGCCCGAACCGGCGAGGATGAGCGGCAGGTCGTTGTGCCGATGCTGGTTGCCGTCGGAGAGGCCGCTCGTGTAGACCACCATCGACGAATCGAGCAGCGGCTTGCCGCCTGCGTCCTTCGTCTCCTTGAGGCGGCCGAGCAGGTAGGCGAACTGCTCCACGTAGAACCGGTCGATCCGGGCGATCTTGGCGATTTTGTCCGCGTCGTCCTGATGATGCGACAGCTCGTGATGGCCGTCCTTGACCTCGATCTCTGGGAACGTTCGGTTGCTGCCGTCGGAGGAAAGCACCAGCGTCGCGATCCGCGTCGAATCGGTCTGGAAGGCGAGCACGATCATGTCGGCCATGAGCCGCACGTGGTCCCGGTGCAACGACGGCGGCCTGTCGGGCAGCTCCATCTCCGGCGCGTTCGGCACGCCGAACGACTCGAGCCGCTCGATCTGTCGCTCGATCTGCCGCACGCCGTCGATGTATTCCGCGAACTTGTGACGGTCGTCGTGGCCAAGCGTGCCGGAGAGCTGCTGGGCGTCGGCGGCGACGAAATCCAGGATCGACCGTCGCTGGGAGAGCCTCGCGGTGAGGTTTTTGGCCCGATCCTGACCCGAGCCAGCGCCGAAAAGCCGCTCGAACACGAGCCGCGGATTGGCCTCGGGCGTGGCGGGCTGCGACTCGCTCCGCCACGACATGTTGAAGGAGTAGGCACACGAGTAGCCCGAGTCGCACTCGCCGCTGCGCCGCACCGCGTCGCAGGTGAGCTCCAGCGACGGAAACCGGGTGAGGTGGCCGATCCGCTGCGCCGCGACCTGGTCGACGGAGATGCCGGCGCGGATGTAGGAGCCGGCCGTCTTCCGCGGCCGCACACCTGTGAGGATCGTCGACATCGCGCGGGCATGGTCGCCTGCGCCGTCCCGGCCGGCGGTGCCGTTGCGGTGGGCGAGGCCCGACACCATCTGGAAATCGCCCCGCAGTGCGGCCAGCGGCTCGAGCGTGGCTCCGGGCGTGTAGTCGGCCCCCACGCCCTCGGGCTTCCAGTCCTTGACGATCACGCCGTTGGGCACGTAGACGAAGGCCATCCGGGTGGCGGAGGCGGGATCCGCGCCGGCCACCGCGCGGCTGGCCATGAGCGAGTCGAACGCCGGCAGGGCGAGCGACACGCCCATGCCGCGGAGCGCGGCCGTGCCGAGGAACCCGCGGCGCGAGATGCCCGACATCGTGGGAGTGGTCGGTCTGTGGCTCATGGGGTGGCTCCTGGTGTGGCTCCTGGTGTGGCTTCTGGTGTTCCTCCGGCCGCGGCTCCAGCAGAGACTGCAGGAGAGGATGCGGAAGGCGGGGTGCCGGGCGTGGGTGGGATCGCCGACGGTGCGGCCGGCGGCGTCGCCCGCATCATCGTGAAGGGCACGCTGTTCACGACCGCATGCAGCAGCGTCCGCATGCGGCCGTCCTTCTCCACACCTCCTACGATTGTATCGACCGCCGGGGCGTCGAAACATTCGATCGTGCGGCCGAGCGAGTAGGTGAGGAGTTTTTCGGTCAGGCAGCGATGGTAGTCCTTGCGGCGGGGGCCGGCGAGCACCCGCGACAGTTCCGCGGCATCGGCGAACCGCTCCCCGGTGATCAGACGGCCGGCCGTGTCGATCGGCTGTCCGCGGTCGTCGTCCCGCCAGTGGCCGAGGGCGTTGTAGTGCTCCAGTGCCAGCCCCAGGGGGTCCATGCGGGCGTGGCACGACGCGCACAGGCTGTCGCTGCGGTGCAGCTCCATGAGCTGCCGCATCGACGACTCCTTGCCCTTCTGCTTGGCGGCCTTCTCCAGCGGCGGCACGTCGGCCGGCGCCGGCGGGGCGGGCGTGCCCAACAGGTTTGCGAGGACGAAGAGCCCGCGCTTGACCGGCGAGGTCCGCGACGGATTCGACGTCACGAGCAGGAAGCTCGCGTGCGTGAGCAGCCCGGCCCGATGGCTGTCGGACGGCAGCGTCACCAGCTTCATTTTCCGGCCATCGAGCCCTTCGACACCCGACAGTCCGTAGTAGGCGGCCAGCTCGTCGTTCAAGAACGTCGCCTCGCCCACCAGCAGGTCGGTGGCGGGCAGGTTCGCCTTCAGGAGGTGGGCGAACTGCAGCTCCGTCTGCTCCCGCATGGCCCGGCGGACGCTGCCGGTGAAGAGCTTGGCCTGATCGCGGTTGTTGCGGCCGAACACCGCCCCAGGATCGAACGGCAGCGTCTCGACGTCGCGGGTCTGCAGCCACTGTCCCACGAAGTTGCGGACGAAGGCGTCGCTCTTCGGGTCGTCGAGCATTCGGTCGACCTGCTTCGAGAGATCCTTCCGCAGCGCGCCCGCCTGGCAAAGCTTCACGAGCTCGGAGTCGGGCAGCGAGCTCCAGAGGAAGTACGAGAGCCGCGACGCCAGCGACCACTCATCGAGCAACGCGACGTCATCGCGGCCTGAAGCGGCACCGGAGGGCGTGGCCGCCGGTGATTCGACGCGGAAGAGGAATCGAGGCGAGGCCAGAATCGCCGTGAGGCCGGCGGTGAGCGCCGCGGGGGCAGCGGCATCAGCGCCGCCGGCCGCCGTGGCGATGGCGACGATGCGGTCGAGCGTGGGCTCGTCGACGGGACGGCGGAAGCCGCGATCCGCGAGGCTCCGGAGCGTCTGCCGGAGCCAGGCCGGCCGCTCGGCCTCGTCGGCGGGCAGGGGCCCGGCGGAGAGGATCCTCCGCGACCTGTCCTTCTCCATGCCGCGGACCGCCTCCGCGGCGATCCACTCCGCGGCGTCGACGTATTTCTCCATCAGCATGGGCGAGAGCGAGAGCACCTCGCCGATCGTGTCGAATCCATGGCCCGTGTCGTCGGCGGGAAACGACTCGACCGTATCGAAGCGGACGCCGAGCAGGTCGCGGATCGTGTTGGCGTATTCCTGCCGGTTGAGCCGGCGAACGGTGACGCTGCCGGGATCGGGCCGCCCGGCGTCGATCCCGAGCATGCTGCGTTCCACCCACTGCAGCAGTTCGCGGCGCTCGCCGTCGGACGGCTGCGGCTCGTCGGCGGGAGGCATCGTGCTGGCCCGCAGGTTCTTCCAGACCGCCAGCCAGGCGGCATGGTCGCCGCTCCCCACACCGCCCGGCGGCCGGGGTGCGTCTGCGGCGGCCGCGCGGGTGAGCAGTTGGTCGATCGCCAGGCCGCCCTCGGCGGCACCGTCGGCGTGGCATTGCCCGCAGAGCGTGCGCAAACGGGCTGCGGGCTGGCCTGCCGGGTCGGCTGCGGCGTGGCCGACGCCGGCCACGGCGACGGCCAGGACAAGCGTCGGGGAGAGGATGGGACAACGCGGCAACATCGACATCGATTGTCCCATCCGCCGGCCAGGAACGCCACAGGATTCCCTGTCGACGAAAAACGTCGCCGCCGCGGCGTGTTGCAGTGGGCGCGAGCAGACCACGACAGCACGTCCACCAGGGCACCGGGAGGCCATCCTGCAACGCGGCCGCCAACACCCCCGCCGTGCGGGGCAGGCACGGGAGCCCAGCGTTGCCGTCCACTCGCGACCTAGCGTCTCAGGTCGATCACGCCGACGGCGAGCCGGCCGTCGGTGAAATAGGGATCGCCGCCGCCGTTGCGGCCCTCGCGCACCCGGTGGAAACGATCGACGAAATAGAACCCGTCGAGCGTGCCGGCCCGGGCCGTGTCGGTGACGAGCTTGTTGCGCTCGCTGTCGATGTCGGGGCCGATCTTGTGCGTGATGCCGCCGGTCGTCCGGCTGATCTCGACTCGTTCGTCGAACGTCGCCGCACCGAGCCAGAGCGGCTCGCCTTTGCCGTCCACCTCGGCCGACCGCCAGAAGCGGGCGTGGTGCCGCTGCTTGGGGCTGTCGCCCACGGGCTGCTCGAACGCCACGTCGTGCCGGCGGCCCCAGAGATACAGATCGCTGACCGGCGCGTGGTCGTACGGCTTCCGCAGCACGACGTCAGCGGCGATACGCAGCGACGATTCCAGCGTGATCGGATCGGCCGCGTACCAGCCGGCGGCGGCGAACATCCTGTGGAGTTCCTCCTCCGAGCCGACGAAGGCCACGTTGACGGCGTCGCCCTGACGCCCTTGGGCGGTCGTCGTATGGCGGGGGGAACGCGGCAGCGCCGGATGGCCCGTGATCGTCTCGGTGGGCTGACCGGCCGGAGGCTCTCCCCTCGCGGCGGCCGGACAGACGCACACCAGCGTGGCGGCCGCGACCAAGGCGCATCCGGATAGCAGACCTTTTGCACGACCGCCCATCTGATTCTCGTCAGCCGATCCGCGACGCATGCGACGACCCTCACGCAGGGACGAATCAACCGGAATCGACCACTGTTGGGCGGGAACCGTAGCCCAAACCGCCACCAGGTCTCAAGGGCAGTCTCCAGGGCTGATTTCGCCTTCGATTCGGGGGGCGGCATGGGGGGACTGAACGCCGCGGACCTACGTCGACGGGTGGAATGGCCCCGACCACAGCGACCGGGTCCAGGACATCAATTGCGACGGCACGTGATCGACTCGACGTGGGAACGAGGATGCCCCCGTTCTCATCACGCACACCGTCACCACGCTCCGAACGAGATCGCCAGCCGGGCACGGCAACTGGGCACGGCGGGCCGGGATCGGCGGAAGCTCGACGAGCGTGGAGGATTTCGTATGTCCAAGACGCCCGCAGCGTGAACAACCGTGGCGTGAAATCATCCCGCGAGGGGACTTCTGCCGTGCCGGCGGCGATCGCTCCGCAGGCCAACGCACCACCGACACGCGGTGAGCCATCCCGGGTCAGCCCTGCTCCCAGATCAGTGCCGGCCGCGCACGCCTTCCACCAGCCGCTCGATACCGAGCGGATTGCCGTCCTGCAGGGCTGCGGGGAGAAGTGCCTGCGGCACGTCCTGGTAGCAGACTGGCCGGATGAACCTCTCGAGCGCCGCCGAGCCGACGCTCGTGAACCGGGAATCGGAGGTCGCCGGCGCCGGACCGCCGTGCTGCATCGCGTGGCAGACCTCCACGCCGGTCGGGAAGCCGTTGACGATCAGCCGGCCCGCCTTGTGCGACAGGATGTCGAGCAGGTCCCCGGCCGCAGCCAGATCCTCGGGCGTGCCGTGGATCGTCGCCGTGAGCTGTCCGTCGAGACCGGCGGCGAGCGTCCGCAGGTCGGCCGGTGACGCTGCCGGAATGATCAGGCTGTAGGGTCCAAACACCTCCTCGGCACACTCTTCCCGCGTCACGAACGTCGCGGCGTCGGCTTCGAGCACCAGTGCCGCAACCTGCGTCCGCTGCGGGTCGGCCATGGCATCAGCCCGACACAGCACCGACGCCCCCGGCACCGACAGCATCCGGTCGCGCCCCCGCTCGAAGGCGGAGCGGATGTCGGCGTGGAGCATCGAGCCGGGCGGCGCCTTCGCCACCGCCTCGGCCAAGACTCCGCGGAAGCGGGCGAGATCAGCCCCTTCGACCGCGAAGACGAGGCCCGGCTTCGTGCAGAACTGCCCGACACCGAGCGTCATCGACGCGACGAACCCTTCGGCGATCTGCTGCGTCCGCGTCTCGAGCGCCCGCGGCAGGATGAAGACCGGGTTCAGGCTGCTCATCTCGGCGAACACTGGGATCGGATCGGACCGAGAGGCCGCGACGTCGCAGAGCGCCCGGCCGGCGGCCCGCGAGCCGGTGAACCCGACGGCCCGCGTGGCCGGATGCTTCACGAGTGCCGTGCCGATCACGGAGCCCTCACCGTGCAACATGGAGAACACGCCCGCAGGCAGCCCGCAGCGGGCGACGGCCCGGGCGATCGCGCCGGCCACCATTTCCGAGGTGCCAGGGTGCGCCCTGTGGGCCTTCACGACCACGGGATTGCCAGTGCACAGGGCGCTGGCCGTGTCACCACCGGCGACAGAGAAAGCGAGAGGGAAATTACTGCTGCCAAAGACGACGACCGGGCCGAGCGGCAGCTTCATCCGCCGCAGATCGGGACGGGGCAGGGGCTGGCGGTCGGGGACCGCGTGATCGATCCGGGCGTCGACCCAGGAACCGTCCCGGGCGGCCGTGGCGAAGAGCCGCAATTGGCCCACCGTGCGGCCCCGTTCGCCCGTGAGCCGGGCGGCCGGCAGCGCGGTCTCCTGCCCGGCCCGCTCCAGAAGCGGATCGCCTACGGCCAGGATCTCGTCAGCGATCGCCTCGAGCAGTGCCGCCCGCTGGTCGCCGGTGGTCGCCGCGAAGGGCGGCGCCGCCGTCGCGGCCGCCCGCATGCAGTCGTCGACGTCGGTGGTCGACGCGACATGGAACCGACCGGGCAGCTCCCCGCCGTCGAGCGGACTGACCGCCGCGAACGTCCTGCCATCGCCGGCGCGGTGGGCTCCGGCGACAACGTTCATCCCATGCAATGAACTCATGGCGACTCCTGATGCGGATCCTGATGCATGAAGCCGGACACGATCAGACGACCGTGACGGTGTTTTCCAGCCGGCCGATGCCGCTGATCTCGATGGCGACCTGGTCGCCCGCCTGCAGCGTGAACGACTCGTCCGGCACGACACCGGTGCCTGTCAGCAGGATCGCGCCGTGCGGGAACGACTGCGACCGCCAGAGGTGGCCAATGAGATCGGCGAACGTCCGCTTGATCTGGTCGATGCCCGTCTCGCCGGAGAAGACCTGCCGCCCTCCGCGCATGATCGCGATCGACACACGCCAGCCGCGGATCGCCGCCTCGTCGGGGACCAGCGCGATCCACGGCCCCAGGCTGCAGGAGCGGTCGTAGACCTTCGCCTGCGGCAGATAGAGCAGGTTCTCCCCCTCGATGTCCCGCGAGCTCATGTCGTTGCCAATCGTGCAGCCGACCAGCCGGCCGCGGGAATTCATGACCAGCGCAAGCTCCGGCTCGGGCACGCTCCAGCGGGCGTCGCTCCTGATGCCGACGGCGTCGCCGGGGCCGACCGCCTTCTCGCCCACGGCCTTGAAGAAGATCTCCGGGCGGACGGCGTCGTAGACGCGGTCGTAGGCGGTGGCGCTGAAGTCGGATTCCTCCATGCGCGCGGTCTTGCTCCGCAGGTAGGTGACGCCGGCGGCCCACACCTCCTGCCGCTCGACGGGCGGCAGCAGCTGGATGTCAGCGAGGGCGACGTCGCCCCGCGCGTGCATCCGCGCGGCCCGGACGGCCGCCGCGGGGTCGTCGGCATCGAGCACGGCCGCCAGCGAGCCGATGCCCGCCGAGGCCAGGTCGATGACCCGCTCTCCGGCGACCGCGCCGATGCGTGGCACCGATCCTGCCGTCCGCTCCCGGAACCGACAGACTCGCTCGCACTCGATAGCGTTCAACGCACGGCCTCCGGGGCGGCTTCAGGCTTGACCGATCGCGTCGCGGCCCACATAGTCCGCGGCTGGCGCGGCGTGGCCGCCCGCCACGCGTGGCCTCATATATATGGCTCGGCTCTCTGACCCACAAGCCGCGCCCCCGTCCCACGAGGTCGCCTCGGAGACCAGCCGGCATGCATGCTCAGCCAGACCAAGGTCCACGCCACGGTCCCGAGGATCTGCTCGGTGAGGATGATCCGACGATCTACGAGATCACCACCAGCGCCGCCGGGCCCTCAGGCGCGCTGCCGCTCACCGACGAGATGCTCAGGTCGAGCCCCAGCGGCGATCTCTTCGGCCTCTCGCAGAACGTCGGCATGGGCTGGGACCCCCGCGCCGCCGCCGACCGCCAATGTCTCATCCTGAGCACGCAGGGGGGCGTGCGGGCGCCGGACGGCGCGGCGATCGCCCTCGGCTACCACACCGGCCACTGGGAGATCGGCCTCCTCGTGCAGGCCGCCGCCGGAGAACTGCGCCGCCTGGGCACGATCCCGTTCGCCGGGTTCTGCTCCGATCCGTGCGACGGCCGCACGCAGGGCACGACGGGCATGTTCGACAGCCTGCCCTACCGCAACGACGCGGCCATCGTGCTGCGGCGGCTGGCCCGGTCGCTGCCGCTGAGGCAGGGCGTGCTCGGCATCGCCACCTGCGACAAGGGACTGCCGGCGATGCTCATGGCGATCGCCGGGCTCGGCGACCTGCCCGGCGTTATCGTGCCGGGGGGAGTGACGCTGCCGCCGAAGACGGGAGAGGATGCGGGGAGCGTGCAAACGCTCGGCACCCGCTACGCCCATGGCCTGGTCACGCTCGAGGAGGCGGCCGACCTCGGCTGCCGCGCCTGTGCGTCGCCCGGCGGCGGCTGCCAGTTCCTCGGCACAGCCGCGACGGCGCAGGTCGTCGCCGAGGCGCTCGGCCTCACGCTGCCACATGCGGCGCTCGCTCCCAGCGGCCAGCCGGTCTGGCGGGACATCGCCGTGCGGTCGGCGCGGGCGATGGTCCGGCTGGCCGATGCGGGACGGACGACCCGCGAGATCCTCACGCCCGCGAGCATCACCAACGCCATGGTCGTGCACGCCGCCTTCGGCGGCTCGACGAACCTGCTCCTCCACGTGCCGGCGATCGCCCACGCCGCGGGACTGCCGCTGCCTACGGTCGCCGACTGGATCGACGTCAACCAGCGGGTGCCGCGGCTCGTGAGCGTGCTCCCCAACGGGCCGATCCACCATCCGACGGTGCGGGTCTTCCTGGCCGGCGGCGTGCCCGAGGTGATGGTGCACCTCGACCGGCTCGGCCTGCTCGACACCACCGTGCACACCGTCGCCGGGTGTACGCTCGCCGAACAGCTCGCCTGGTGGGAGGGCAGCGACCGCCGCCGCCGCTTCCGTGCGCTGCTGCGGTCGCTCGACGGCATCGACGCCGACGACGTGATCATGCCGCCGCCACGAGCGGCCTCCCGCGGACTGCGGAGCACGATGGCGTTTCCTCGCGGCTCGATCGCCCCCGAGGGATCGGTCGTGAAGGCGACCGCGATCGACCGCAGCTGCTTCGACAAGGAAGGCGTCTATCGCCACACCGGCCCCGCCCGCGTGTTCACGAGCGAACGGGCCGCGATGGCCGCGATCAAGGAGGGACGCATCCAGCCCGGGGACGTGCTCGTGCTCGCCGGCATCGGCCCCATGGGCACCGGCATGGAGGAGACGTATCAGGTGACGAGCGCCCTGAAACAGCTGCCGTTCGCCACCACGATGGCACTCGTCACCGATGCCCGCTTCTCCGGCGTGTCGACCGGCGCGTGCATCGGCCACGTCGGCCCCGAAGGACTCGCCGGAGGGCCGATCGGCCGGCTGGTCGATGGCGACATGATCGAGATCGAGATCGACACGCGGGCTGCGACGGGCCGAGTCGATCTCGTGGGTGACGGCACGCGTTCGTTCACTCCGGCCGAGGCCCAGGCAACGCTGGCCGGCCGGCCGATGCGGGCCGACTTGGCGGCCGACACGCACCTCCCCGACGACACCCGGCTCTGGGCCGCCCTGCAACGCGCCAGCGGCGGCACGTGGGCCGGCTGCATCTACGACACCCGGCGCATCGTCGCGGCCCTGCGGGCTCCGGACGCCGCCACCTCCGGGCAGTCGTGAATTGACGTGACGGCTCCACCCGGCCACCGTCAGCCCATGGCGACGAGTGTCCACTCATGGGGCAGGGCGGGGGTGCCGCGGCGGGAGCTCCTGCGGGTCGGCGGCCTTGCGGCGTTGGGGATCACGGCCCCGGACCTGCTCGGCGGCGTCGGCGGGCACCATGGCGAGGCCGCCGCTCCCGCAGATGCCGGCACGGGCGAAGTCGTGCGTGGTTCTCTTTCTCGCGGGCGGTCCGCCGCAGCACGAGACGTTCGACCCGAAGCCCGATGCCCCAGCGGAGATCCGTACCGCGTTTCGCCCGATCGCCACGAGCGTGCCGGGGCTGCAGTTCTGCGAGCTCCTGCCCGCGGTCGCCCGGCACGCCGACGAGCTCTGCATCATCCGCTCGATGACGACGGGCATCCACAGCCAGCTAGACCAGCTCCGGCATCGGGTCGGTCTTTTCGAGCGGGTACTGCGGCCGGCCCGCGTGGTCGGTGAGCGACGCCGCCGCAGGGTCGATGCCCAGGTGCCGGTAGAGCGCCGCCAGCACCTCGGAGAAGTGCACCGGCCGGTCCGTGATCGAAGCCGCATGCCTGTCAGTGGCGCCGATCACCTGCCCCGTGCGGAAGCCGCCGCCGGCGAGCAGGCCGCCGCCCACCTGCGGCCAGTGGTCCCGCCCCGCGTCCTTGTTGATCAGTGGCGTGCGGCCGAACTCGCCCCAGGCCACCACCGCCACGTCCTTGTCGAGCCCACGGTCGTGCAGATCCTCGATGAGCGCCGAGAGGCCCTGGTCGAACTGCGGCAGGTGCGTGTTCTTCATGCCGTTGAAGGTGTCGCTGTGGAAATCCCAGCGGCCGAAGTTGAGCGTGACGACGCGGCAGCCGGCCTCGACGAGCCTGCGGGCCATGAGGAAGTGCTCGAGGTTGGTTGGCGCCCCGTCGCCGAACCGCTCCGGGCTTCCCTTGCCGTAGCGGTCGCGGACCCGCTGCGGCTCCCGGGAGATGTCGAGCGCCTCGGCCAGCCGGCTGCTCGTCAGAATGTCGAACGCCGTCTGCGTGAGCGCGTCCATGCCGGCCAGCGCCCGGCTCGAGTCGATGTCGCGCCGCAGCACGTCGAGGCGTCGCAACAGCTCGCGGCGCTCCCCAAGACGGCTGGCCGGCACGTCCTTGAGCGTCATGTCACCGTTGCCGGGGCCGCTGGGGCGGAAGGCGGCGTGCGAGACGCCAAGGAATCCCGGCAGGCCGGGGGATCCGTAGGGTGGGTGTCCCGCGTCGGGGGAGAGGCCCACGAACGGCGGCACGGCCGGATCGGTGGAGCCGAGCAGCTTCGACGCCACCGAACCCATGCTCGGCCAGCCACCCGGCGGCTGGTTCCGTACGGTGCGTCCCGTGTAGCAGATGAAGGAGTCGTGGTTGCCGTCGGGCGACCCATGCACGCTCCGCAGCACCACGCACTTGTCCATGATCCGCGCCATCCGCGGCATGTGCTCGCAGATCTGCAGCCCCGGGACGTTCGTGGAGATCGGCCGGAACTCGCCGCGGATCTCGGCCGGCGCGTCCATCTTCATGTCGTACATGTCCTGGTGCGCCGGCGCACCGCACATGTAGACCATGATCACCGATTTGTGCGACGAGCGGATGCCGGCCGTCTGCTCGGCCCGGAGCAGTTCCGGCAGCGAGAGTCCGCCGACGGTGAGGCTGCCGACGCGGAGCAGGTCTCGGCGGGTGACGCCGTCGCACGTCGCACGGCGGCCGGCCGGGGCGGAGGCGAGGATCGACAGCATGAGGCCATGGCTCCGATGGAGATCGGCGCAGGCGGATAGAATCGGTGCAGTGTGGCGCGGGCAGGGACGAGCCGCCCGGTCATTGTGCTCCCCGAATCCCCCAAGAATACCTGCGTCACCGATGTTCTGAATATCGGTTGCGACGGGACGCCACGCGACCCCCAGAATCTGCTCTCGGGTGCGTATCGCGCGACGCCCCCGGCACTCAAAGCCTTTCCGCGAAGGGGGTTGCGGCGAGATTGGGGTGGTCTGGCTGCGCCAGGCATGGAGCCTGTGCCGATGGAAAGGGTAGGCTTTGTTGGTTCTCGCAGATTCCGGAGCCCACTCCCCATGCTCACGTTCCACGGCCGGGGCCGGCCGATGTGCGACGGCGCCACACGGCGGCAGTTCCTCACGATCGGCGGCCTCTCGTGCGGAGCCGGCGGCCTGTCGCTGGCGGGGCTGCTCCGGGCCGAGGAATCGGCCGCAGGAGGCGCACCGTCGGCGGGCGGTAGCCGCGGCCACAAGGCGCTCATCAACGTGTTCCTGGCGGGCGGCCCGCCCCACCAGGACATGTGGGACCTGAAGCCCGACGCCCCCAGCGAGATCCGCGGCGAGTTCCAGCCGATCGCCACGAAGGTGCCCGGCATCCAGATCTGCGAGGTCTTCCCGAAGCTCGCGGCCCGGATGGACAAGCTGGCGATCATCCGTTCGGTCGTCGGCTGCGAGGGGGCCCACGCCGGCTTTCAGTGCATGACGGGCTGGCCGCAGAACAGCCTCAAGTCGCTCGGCGGCAGGCCGTCGATCGGTGCGAGCGTCGCCAAACTGCGTGGGCCGGTCGATCGGGCCGTGCCGCCGTTCGTGGGCCTCGCCGCCAAGACGCAGCACCTGCCCTGGTCCGATGCGGGAACTCCCGGATTTCTCGGGCCGGCGTTCTCGCCGTTCAAGCCCGAGGGGCCGGACCTCGAGAACATGACGCTCCGGTCGATGCCCCTGGAACGGCTCGCAGACCGGCGGCGGTTGCTGGAGAGCGTTGACCGGCTCCGCCGTGACGTGGATGCGTCGGGCGTGCTGCAGGGCATGGACGCATTCAGCCAGCGGGCCTTCGACGTGCTCACCGGCAGCCGTCTGCTCGACGCCCTCGACCTCTCGAAGGAGGATCCAAAGGTCCGCGCGGCCTACGGCGACGGCAAGCCCTACAAGTTCCAGTACGACGGGGCCCCGACCTGCAACGAGCACCTGCTCGTGGCCCGCCGGCTCGTCGAGGCCGGCGTCCGGGTTGTCAGCCTCAGCTACGGCCGCTGGGACAGCCACGGCGACAATTTCGGCCTCGTCCGCGACCACGGTGCGAAGCTCGATCAGTGCCTGAGCGCCCTGGTCGACGACCTCGAGTCGCGTGGCATGCTCGACGACGTGGCGATCGTGGTGTGGGGCGAGTTCGGACGGACGCCCAAGATCAACCCGCAGGCGGGCCGCGATCATTGGCCGCAGGTCAGTGCCGCCCTGCTCGCCGGCGGCGGCCTGCGGACGGGGCAGGTGATCGGCGCCACCAACCGGCTCGGCGAGCACGCCACCGACCGTCCGGTGCACATGCAGGAGATCACGGCCACGCTCTACCACGCCCTCGGCGTGCGCACGACCGAGACGACGATCGTCGACGCCACCGGCCGGCCCCAGTACCTCGTCGAGAAGCTGCCGATCAGCGAGCTGGTGTAGCGTCGACGTCCGCCGCGTTTTCGGTCACGGCAGACTTCCTGGCAGACGTTTCTTGTCTGGTGGGCCGCAGCTTCCCGGACCGCGGGCGTCACTTCGCCGGCACCGCCTCCACGGCATGAGCAAGCGTGCCCGCGGCGAGATCCCAGATCCGCAGCTTGCCGTCCTGGCCGCCGGCGATCACGAATGGCGTTGCGACCGTCGCCGCCTGGAGGAATGCCGCCGGATCGCGGAATTCGCGGACGACCGCGCCGCTGGTGGCGTTGTAGAGCCGCAGGGCCGGATCACCCGCCGCGGCGATCACCTCGTCGCCCGCGCCGACGAACCTGACCGCGGTCACCTCCTTCTTGCCGACGGCGATGGTCTTCTGCTGCTCGCCGCTGGCCACGTCCCAGACCTTCACCGCGTTGTCGGCGCCCGCTGACGCCAGCCGCCGGCCGTTGGCCTGCCACGACACACCGAGCACGTGTCCGGTATGGCCCTCGTACGCCCGCACCGGCTTGCCGTCGGCCACTGCGTGCACCTTCAGAAACCGGTCGGCGCCGCCGGACGCCAGCATGTCGCCACGACGGGAGAATTCGAGGGCCATGACCGTATCGGAATGAGGCAGGGCCAGCGCCCGCGTCAGGCTGCCGTCAGACACCTTCCAGAGCTTGATCTCACCCGAACGGCTGGCGCGGCCGCCGCCCGAGGCGAGCAGGGCCCCGTCGGGCGAGAAGGCGAGCGCGGTGACGATGTCCACCGGCGGCCCCGTCGGATCGTCGTCGTTGGCCGGCGGCGTCAGTTCGCCGCCGATCGTCCGCTCCAGCGTCCAGGGCTCGGCCACGTCCCAGACCGCCGCGGGGGCGGCGCCACCGGCAACGACCAGCCTGCTGCCTGCCAGAAACGCCGCCATGCCGCCCGGGCCGGCCGGCCGCGCCCCGTCCCACGTGGCCCGAGGCAGTCCGTCGGCACCGCCCAGCACGACCATGCGACCGTCGGCCTCCAGGCAGACGAGCCGGCTGCCATCGGCGGAGTAGGAGACCGCGAGGAACGGCTTGTTCGACGCGGTGTTCTCGGCATCGGGCTTTTTGCGGGCCTCTTCGGCGGCCGCAAGGCGGGCCTCGGCGGCCGTCCGCTCCGCCGTCCGCACCGGCACGTCGGCGGCCGTCCGCTTCCCCTGTTCCGTGGCGAACTCGACCGTCCGCTTCGCCACCGTGACCGCCTGCTCGGCCTGCATCTTCGCCGCGACGGCGGCGGTTTCGGCGGTCGTGGCGTCGGTCAGTTTCTTCGCCGCGTCCGCGGCATCCTTCTTCGCCTTCTCGACCTGCTGCGACGCCTGCGTCACGGCCTGGTCGGCCGCCGCCTTCGCCGCTGTGGCGCCGGCCGCCGCGGCCTCGACCGCCTTGACCTGCTCGGCGTTCGCGGGGTCGACCGGCTTCGCCTTCAGCGCGGCGACCGCCGCCGCGGCGCTCGTCTGGGACGCGGCCGCTGCCATCGCCACCTTCGTCGCCGCCTCGTGCACCTGCGTCGCCACCGGCACCGCCGCGGCCGCCTTCGTCGACCCGGCGTCGGCCTCCTGCTTGGCCTTGGTGGCCGCGTCGGCGGCAGTGGCCTTCTCGGCCAGATTCTTCTCGGTGGCGGCGACCTGCTCCGCCGCCTTCTTCGACTCATCGGCAGCCGTCTGCACCGCCTTTTCGGCGGCCGTCATCTGCGCCTTGGCGAACTCGACGTCCTGCTTGTCGACGGCGAGCGCGAGGTCGATGGCCCTCAAGCGATCGGCGATCCGGTGGTCCCCCTTCGTATCCACCACCTTCTTTCCCGACGCCGTCTCCCAGAGCTTCACGCCGGGAACGGCGCCGACCGTCGCCAGCCGGCTGCCGTCGGGACTGACGGCTACCGCCACGACCGGCGCCTCATGCGCGAACTGCCGCACGATCGCCGCCGTGTCGGCGTTCCAGAGCCTCACGATGCCGTCACCACTGCCGGTGAACAGATGCCCCGACATCGTCGGCAGCTCCGCGAGCGCCACCGTCGGCTGCGCGATGCCGCCGAGCTCCTTCACCGGCTTGGGCAGCTGCGCCGGATCGACCGGCTCCGCAGTGGGCGTGGGCAGCGGCAGCTGCCAGATCCGCACCACGTTGTCGGCCTCGGCCGTCGCCAGCCGGGTGCCGCCCGAGAGCAGCGCCACCGCGCGAAGCTCACCCTGCCGCTGCAGCCGGCCGATGGCCGTCCCGTCGGCGACCTGCGTCGTGAGTACGTGCCCATCGCGGCCCACCGAATGCAGCGTGGCACCGTCCGCCGCGAACGCCAGTCCGGTGACGGCGGCGGAGTGGGCCGGCACCGTCCTCGCGAGCTTCCCCGCGGCGACGTCCACAATCGCGATCTTTCCGTCGGCGAACCCCAGGGCCGCGACGGTGCCGCCCGGCGCGACGGCGAGGGCTGTGGCATTGGCCGATTCCGCGACCTCGGCCAGCCGCGTCGGTGGTGACCGCTTCCAGATCTTGATCGTGCGGTAGGAGCCGGTGGCGAGCCGGTCGCCCCCGGGAGCGAAGGCGACCGCCGCAACGGCGTCGCGATGCGACTGACGGATGTCGCCTGCCGCCGCGGCCGGATCGACGAGCGCCTCCAGGAGCCGGCCGGAGCGGGCATCGAACACGCCGACACTGCTGCCGCGGGCCGCCGCCGCCCTGCGGCCGTCCTCGGTGACCGCGACGGCGACGACCGGACCGGCGCCGCGGGGCAGGGGCCGCCAGGCGACCGGCTGCCGGACCACCGCGGGCCCGACGACCGCACCCTCGGCGATCCACCGCTCGAGCAGCCCGAGTTGCTCTGGCGAAAGCGGCTTGGCTCCCACCTTGTTGTCGGCGGGCGGCATCACGTCGTCCTGGCGGTGCGTCGCCCGCAGGAAGACGACGCTCTCCGCCGGCTTGCCGGCCACGACGCCCGGCCCCGAGTCGCCGCCGGCGACGATCGACTTCACCGAATCGAGCATCAGGCCCCCCTCGCGGACCTTGGCGTTGTGGCATGCGGTGCAGTTCGCGGCGAGGAAGGGCAGCACCTCCTCCTCGAACCGCACCTTGTCAGCCCGCTCCGGGGCCTTCACGGGCAGCGGGTCGGCCACGACGGCGGCCGGGAGCACGGCCACCGCCAGGAAGCCTGCGGCCAAGGCCCGGCGGGCGTGGAGCGTCGTCCAGACGAAACGCCAGCCCGGATGGGCCGCGGCCGAGCGGCCGGGATGGGCCGCCGCCGAATGGGCGCAGGGGGCGGAAAATCGCGGGCTCATGGCTTCGGCTCCTCGGGCTTGGGAACAGCGACGACGATCGTAATCGGGGGAAGGATGACGGGCACATCGATGTCCTTGGGGGCGGCGGCGGTCGCCGCGGCCTTGGCGGCCTCCTCCCGCTTGGCCCGCTCCGCCTCGGCGGCCTTGGCCGCGGCCTCGGCGGCGTTAACCCCCTCGGCGGCCACGGTTTTCGCCTCGGCCGCCTGCGGGTCGCCCTGCCGGGCCTCGGCCGCCGCCAGCGCCTGCTTCGCCGTCTCCAGGCGGGCAGCCCGCTCCTTGGCCAGCGCCGTAATCCGGTCGGCGTCGGCGCGGGCCCGCTCGGCGGCCTGCGGGTTGCGGGCGAACGCGAGCTTCGCCACGCCCTTGAGCAGCACGGTGTAGGTGCCAGGCGGCAGCTTCGCGCCGGCGGTGATCTCGACCTTGGACTCGGTCGCCTTCTCGTCGAGCTTCACCTCCGCGACCTTGAGCTCCGCCGGGAGACCCGCGGCGGCGAGCGTCAGCGGCCCCTTGGCGCCCGCGCGGCGGACAACCGTGAGGGGCACCTCGATCTTGCCGTCCGGCTTCGTCTCCCACGGCCTGTCCTCCCGCGGAGTCACGGTGACCGGGGCGGCGTCCGCCGTTACGGCCAGCGGGATGTCGAATGACTCCCGCATCACCACCGGCGAGTTGGCGTCGTCGACGTTCCAGGCCAGCGCCGCCACGCGGGCGATGTCGTCCACGTCACGTTCGCCGGCCTTGCCGCGGCCGAGCACGCGAAAGGAGCCCGTGAACGGCTGCGTGGTCTCGGCGGCAGTGAGCACGATCGCGGCGCGGTTCGCGTTCCCGGGGACGACCGTCGCCGATGCCGTCACGCCGGCGGGAAGGCCCTGCGGCTCGAGGACGACCTCGCCCGCGAAGCCGTCGACGCGGACGACGAGCACGTCGACCGTCACGCGGCCGCCCACCTGCAGCGTGGGCACCGCCCTGAAGATCTTCTTCGGATCGACCCGCTCGGGCTGGGCGAGCGGAACGAGCAGCCGGAAGCCGGGCGCGGGTCTGCGGGCCTCGAGCACCCAGGCCCGGTCGATGCCGGCTCGAGAATCGGCCGCCAGCTCCCGGACGAGGAGCCGGTAGGTGCCGTCGGCGGCAGGCTTGAACGTGAGCGTCGGATCGAATTCCGGACGGTCGAGGATGCCCCCCTGGAACTCGGCCGGTCCATCGTCGGCGAACCCGACCTCCTTCGTGACGAGCTTGCCGTCGGCCGCGGGCGTCACGCTTTCCAACAGCAGCGAGGCGTCGGTGGGAAGCCCCAGCCGCCGCGAATAGAGGTCGAACACCCACTCCTCCCCGGCCTTCGCCTCGAAGGAGAGCCAGTCGCGGTCGCCCCGCGGATGGAACCGCCCGGCCACCACGGCCGGCAGGGAGATCTTCTGCGGCTGCGCCGGGTCGTCGTTGGGCTCCTGCTCGACGCTCACCTGGCCGCCGGCGGCGAGCACGGCGGGCGGCACGGTGGCGGGGTCGAGCGGGCCGCCGGCGACGTCGACGAGCTCCGCGGCGATGTCCCGTGCGGCGAAGAGACGCCAGGCGAACCGGCCGCGGGCCGCGCCGACGGCCGCATCCACACCGACGTCGACCGGCGCCTGCTCGAGGCCGTCATCGCCGACGGGCGTGCCTCCCGGAAGACCCCGGCCGATGGCCGTGAGTCGGGCCGTGCCCCCCGCCGTCGCGGCCGGCGGAAAGACCGTCTCCACGACGGGGCCGGAGGAGAGCACGAGCCGGTAGGGCATGTCGTCGCCGCCGCCCATGTACATGTCGTGGATGCGGATGACGTGCCTGCCCGTGTCGTGCGCGACGATGTCGACGCAGGGATCCTGGCCGTGCATCCGCCGCACCGTCGCCACGATCCGCCCGTCGGGGGCGGTGACGGTCACCACCGGCGTCAGTCGCGAATCGATCCGTCGCGCCCAGACATCGACCCGGACCAGCTGACCGGCGGCGAGCGGCACGGCGTAGTGATCGGCGGCGTTCGCGGTCGCCACGCCCGACGCAGTCGCGTCGATCGGCAGCTCGGCTGCGGTCGCCGGGGAGGCGATGCCCGTTTTCCGCGGGATCTCCGCCGCCGCTCCCACCATGAAGAGCCGCGGGTTTGAGGACCCGAACCGGCCCGTGGCGACGGCGTCGTACAGCCCCGGCGGCACGTCGGCCGCGATGTCGACCCGCATCCGCCCCGGCATCGGCCGCGGCTCGGGATCGAACTCCGTGGGCGACGACATCACGGGCCGCGCCATGATGCCCGGGTGCGAGAACCGCAGCCCGGCGAGGTCGTCGAGATCGACGCCGACGACCGCCACGTCGACCGACGTGCCGCGCTGCCCGCCGGACGGCAGGATCGCGTTGAGCTGCGGCCGCGGGAACTCGGCGCGGGCCGTCATGGCGGAGAGAGCGGCGGCGAGCCAGATCACCAGAGCCTGCAGCCGGAGCACGGGCAGGAGGCCACGGCGCGACTGCCCGAAACTGGCCTGCCCGAAACTGGCCTGCCCGGAGCTGGGTTGCCAGACACTGGCATGCCCGAAACGGGGAGCGGTCTGATGCATGGTCGATCCGGCCAGGGAGGGAAAGGAGGACCGACGCATGTGGGCGGTGACACGCCGCAGCGGCGACGGGTCGATCAGTGCGTGAACAGGAATTCCTTCGTGTTCAGCACCGACCAGATGACATCCTCCCAGGCAGCCGGGAGGTTGGCCGCGTGCGCCGCGAGGTAGCTCTCGATGTCGAGCGTCTCGGTCGCCGTCGGCGGCCGGGAAAACGCGACCATGTAGATCTCCTCGACCTTCGCCGCGTTGGGACGGGTGGTGTCGGCCGCCAGGCGGGCGGCGCGACCGCCCCCGAGCTTGCCGAGGATGTCGGCGGAATTGATGAGGTGGAGGCTCTGCGCCAGATTGGCCTCGCTGCCACGCTCGCACTCGCACGGGCTGTCGCCGTTGGGCCGCCCGAAGACGGTGAGGAAGTAGTTGTTGAAGTTCGGGTCGGGCAGCTGGACGGCCCGCGTGCCGGGGAGCACGCCGCCGAACTGCGTCGGCTTCTCGGTCAGCTGGTCGATGGAGTCGAGCGCCACCTCGGCCGTGAGCCGCCGCGGAGAGAACCGCGAGTAGCTCTGCCGGTCCTCGGCGTTGGCGTCGTTGGGCTCGGAGGAGAGCTGGTAGGTCGTCGACCGGCAGATCACCCGGATCAGATCCTTCAGGTCGTAGCCGTGCTCCACGAAGTGCTTCGCCAGCGCGTCGAGCAGGGCGGGGTTCGTGGGCGGGTTCGTCAGCCGCATGTCGTCCTCGGGCTCGACGAGCCCACGGCCGAGAAAGTGCTTCCAGTAGCGGTTGACGAGCGAGCGGGCGAAGAACGGGTTGTCGGCCGCCGTCATCCAGTCGGCCAGCCGGCTGCGCGGGTCGACGTCCGGCGGCAGCGGAGCCGGCGTGCCGCCGAGCACCGCCGCCTTGTGGACGCCCTTGGGCCCCGTGGCCTGCGGCTCGCCGCGGGTATGGAAGATCCGGTCCTCCCCCGGCTGGAGCCCGGTCTTCCGCCCGATCCGCGAGAAGAATGCCGCCAGCTGGAAGTAGTCCTCGGTGCCCCACTTCTCGAACGGATGGTGATGGCAGCGGGCGCACTGGAGCCGCAGCCCCAGGAACAGCTGCGAGGCGTCCTCCACCTGCTGGTTGGTGTCGGCCACCTGCCGGTACCAGATCACCGCCGGATTGTCGCCGACTTCGCCGGTGGCCGTGACGATCTCGCGGACGAACTGCGAGTAGGGCACGTTCGCCGCCAGGCCGCCGCGGATCCACTCGTGGAAGGAGTAGCTGCCGTGCCGGTGCTGGGCGTCGTTGGTCCGCTTGTTCCGCAGGATGGCGGACCACTTGTTGGCGAAGTAGTCGGCGTAGTCGGGGCTGTCGAGCAGCCGGTCGATGGCGCGGTCGCGCTTGGCCGGATCATTGTCGGCGAGAAACGCCCGCGACTCCTCGAGCGTGGGCAGGCGGCCCGCAATGTCGACGGTCACGCGGCGGAGGAACGTGGCGTCGTCACACACTGGCGAGGGCGGGAGCCGCAGCGCCACGAGACGGTCGCGGACGTGCCTGTCGACGAAGGTGCGCACGAACGCCTCGGCGGCCGGCATGCTGCCGGCGTCGGACTCGAGCGGGAGCGTCGCGCGGAAGACGGCGACCTGGCTCTGGTAGCGGACCATGACGGCCGCGGTGCCGCTCCGCGGCGGGCCCTCGCCGCGGGCCGCCGCGGTGACGAGCCCCGCGACGTCGACAGCGGCGAGCTCCGGGGCGTTGACCTCGAACTGTGACAGCCGCGTGACGTCCTCGACCGTGCCATCGGTGAGGTGGGCCATCACCCGCAGCTGCTGCCGGTCGGCGGGACGCATGACGCGATCGGTCGGAAAGACCTCGATCCGGGAGACCCGCGCCGCCTGGGGATTTCCCGGCCTCGCCCCTTCGGCGATCCAACGGTGGATGACCTCGTAGGAGGGCGACCCCGGCTCGATGAGCCTGCCGCCGCCGTGCGGAACGGCCGCTGACCCCTTGAGGAGGAGCAGGCTCAGATCGGGCGCCACGACGGAGACTCGCCGCCCCCGTGCCTCCTGGACCAGATGCTCATGGTCCTCGCCCGGCTCGAACCCCAGCAGCGACAGGCGGAAGCCGTTTTGACCGCCGCTCTTTCCGTGGCAGCCGCCCCCGTTGCAGCCGTGCTTCGTGAAGATCGGCACTACTTGCGTGTCGAAGTCGATCGGCGGGTCGGCCCCGAACCGCTCGACAACCAGCGGCACGCGGGCCTCAGGCAGCCCCGCCGCCTCGACGACGATCGTGCCGGAGCCGTCGCCCAGGGGCGCGACGAAACCGCCCGCCGTCACGGCGGCAAGCGTGGGCGGTTCGACGTGGTAGCGGGCGTCGCGGGTCGCATCCCTGGTCCGCTCGGCACCGCCCTCCGCGGCAGGCTCGACCGCCGTGACGACGAGCTGTCGGCCGGCCCGGCTGCCGACGAGGCGAAGTCCGGCCTGCGGCTGGCCCGGTGCCGTCCCACCCGACTCGGGTCCCGCGGAGACGTCGAGGCGTGCGGCCCCGGCAGCGGCCGTGGCCTGCTCGATCGACGCGACCTGCAGGGCCGCGAGCGACAGGGCACAGGCGGCGGCCCTGACGAACCACGCTGCTGTCGAGTGGCAAGCGGCCATCGAAGCTCTCCTTGTGACCCGGGGGAGGACCTGGGTTGTGACCTGGGGGGCCACGGCGAGGCGACGTCGGGGGGGGCGGCCGCTGGGCAGATGCTCACACGAGCCTGACAAAAGTCTATCACCGCCCCGAAACTGGCACCAAGTCTTGCAACGGGGCCCATTCCCTCGGGCGGAACCGCCCGCCAAGCTGGCACCGATTCCCGGGCCGCCGACGCTGGAGACCGTCGCCGGATCAGCTCCAGGGATCGCGCTGCTCGCGGGCGAGCATCCGGTTGGCCTCGTCATTGCCCACGAACGCCTCACGTGCGGGATCCCATGTGGCGACGACGCCCGGACCCGTCTTCGGGAACAGGCGAATGAGCGCGTTGGCGGCGTGGCAGAGCAAGGACGACGCGTGGCCCACCTCGACCGGCGCCCGCGGCTCGGCCCGGGTCTTCACGCACTCGACGAAGTTCGCGACGTGCAGCGAGTGCGGGTCGCCCGTGCCCTTGCCGGGCTGAGGCAGTCCCTCGAGCAGCGCGGGATCGCTCGCAGTGGTGCCGCGGTAGCCGGTCTGCAGCCAGCCGTCCGTGCCCTCGAACCGCGTCTGCACCGATTCCGGCCCGGTTTCGCAGACGAGTTCGACGCCGTTGGCATAGCGGCAGCGGAAGCGTGTCTCCGTGGCGGTGTTGAACAGGCTGCCCTCCGGCAGGAACTTCGCGTCGAGGCACTCGATCTCGACCGGGCCACCGGTGTCGAGCCCCATGCCCCAGTGGGCCATATCGTTGCAGTGGGCGCCGAAGTTCGTGATCTGACCGCCGGAGTAGTCGTAGTTGAACCGAAACCGGTAGAGGCAGCGGTCCTCGTGATAGGGCTGCTGCAACGCCGGGCCGAGCCATGCGCGGTAGTCGAACGATTCCGGGACCGGCATCGGCTGCCAGCCTGGCCCCGGGCCGACCTTGTTGTTGAAACCGACCTTCGTGACGACCCGCTGGACCTTCCCGATCCTGCCCGCCCTGACCGCCTCGCAGACGAAGCGACTGATCGGATTGGACCGCTCATGGCTGCCGGTCTGCAGAATCCGCTTGGACCGCCGGACGGCGTCGATCATCGGCCGCCCCTCGGAGACCACGAACGTGAGCGGCTTCTCGCAGTAGATGTCCTTGCCGGCGTCGGCCGCCAGGATCGTCATCCGCGAGTGCCAGTGGTCGGGCACGACGATCACGACGGCGTCGATGTCCTTACGGTCGAGCAGCCGACGGAAATCGGTGAAGGCGTCGCACGACGCACGGCCGGTCTTCTTTGCAACGAGGTCGCGGGCCGGCTCCAGGCCGTAGAAATGGTCGGGCTCCTTGTAGCCCTTGCTGCCGCGATTGACGTCGCAGACGGCAGCGACATCGCCAAGATCGGCGGCGAGAAACCTGTTCAGCAGCCCCATCCCCTGGTTGCCGGTGCCGATGAATCCGACGCTGACTCGCTCTGCCGGGCTCGCCGCGCCGCGGGCAGACCGAGCCGCCGCCGCCGATATCGAGGCCGCCACGGACTGCCTGAGAAACGACCTGCGGGTGGTCATGCCGATGCCTCCATCGATCTGCGATTAGGCCGTGCCGAGACGGGTAGAACGCTCCTACGGACCGACCGTACAACACAACGCGAGAACATGCCACGCCATCGTACCCGGAGTGGCTTATCACGGGGGTACGGCCCCGTGCGGCGAATTGCGGCCCCGATAATGCGGTGGTAGCATCCTGCTCGCCGCTGCACGACCGGCACGTCGCGCACCGAATCGGCGCCGCCCCATGCCGCTCTCCCGTCACGCCATCGTCAGCACGCTGCCGCTCGACGTCATCGGCGGCGCCGAGACGTTCACACTCGACGCCTATCGGGCGGCCCTCGGCGGAGCCGCTGACGTCGATCTGTGGTGCGCGGTGCAGCCGTACACGGAGACCGCACCGCAGTCGGAGCGAATCACTCACCGTTACAGGCGGCTGACGGCCGCCGACGGCGTGCCCGCGGTGGCCGAGGAGACGTCCTTCGCCGACCTGCTGCGCCGCCTCGCACGATACGAGACCGTCGTCATCCAGCAGTACCTCGCGAGCCTGGCGACGGTGGACATGCTCGCGGCGGCGCCTCCGTGGCAGCGATACGTGCTGACAAGCCATGGCGCCGAGGGGCACCGAGACTTGTTCTGCAGGGTATTCGAACCCCACGCCAGGGTGTCCGTGGTGGAGGTTTCACGATACGCCGCGGAGCGGTCGCAGCAACGCGGCATCGCTGCGTCGTCGGTATCAGCGGGCGTCTGGAGCAGCGACTTTCGCGATCCCGTGCCGAAGACCAGCGCCGGCCCGCTGCGGACGGTGAGCGTCGGACGGATCCTGCCCCACAAGTGCTTCGAGGTGGCGATCGAGGCCGTCGGCCGCGAGCACGCCCTCACGATCATCGGGCCCCCCAGCGGCGATGCGGCATACGAGACGTTCCTGGCCGATCGGATCGCGACCGCGGGCAGCGTCCGGAGCACCGGCTTCGTCGACACCGCCACGCGCACCGCACTCGTTGCCGAGGCGGACGTGCTGCTGGCGAACTCGAGCCACGTCACGTACACCGGCGACACGCTCGACCAGGCCGAGCTGTTCGGGCTGGTCATCCTCGAGGCCGTGGCCGTCGGCACCCTGCCGATCGCGTCCGACATCCCGTCGTTCCGCGAGATCATGGAGGAGCTGTCGCTCTCCGACTGGATCTATCCGCAGCGTGATGCCGCGGCCCTGGCGGCACTGCTGGCGCGGGTCCGCGATATGCCGCCGGACGCCGTTCGCGACCGCGTCGCCGCCGCCCGCGACCGGGCCGAGCGGGCGTTTCTCTGGGACACGTACTGGCAGCGGCTCGTGGATGCGGCGGCAACGCATCCCACTGCGAGCCCCATTTCCATGGCCTGACATCGTGCAGCGCACTTCCCATGAAACTGCTCTTCATCTCCAACGTGTTTCCGCCGCAGGTGCTGGGGGGCTACGAACTGGGCTGCCTTTCCATCGCGGACGCATGCCAGCGGGCCGGCCACGAGGTGACGGTGGTGACGTCCTTTCCATCGGGAACTCTCGCGAATTGCGGCACCGCGCATCGGCTGCGGGTGCTGCGGCTCTTCGCACCCGCCCACGACCTCGTCGGCGAGGGCTGGGCCCACAGGCACTCCGCGGCCAGGGAGGGTTTGGGGGGCATCGTGCCGGCCAACTGCCTCGCGCTCGACAACGCCATCCGCGCCGAGAAGCCCGACGCCCTGTGGTGCTTCAACCCGCTCGGCCTCGGCCCGGTCGGCATCCTCGAGGTGGCGGCCATGAGCGGCGTGCCCACCGTCGTACACCTGATGGACCACCTCGACGCGATGGTCGGCATCTCCCAAAACGGGTTCCACATCACCGGCCGCTGGGCGGAGGCGAAGCGACGCCTCGCCGCCATCAGCTGTTCGCACGCGACGCTCGAACAAAATTCCGTGATCGGCGAGTACGGACAGACGGCCGTGATCCCCAACGGAATCCCGCTCGGCGCCGCGACCGACCAGCGGCGACGGTTTCTTCGCCTCGCGGGGGCCGAGACGGTGCGGCTCGTCTATTTCGGACAGATTATTCCAGACAAGGGCGTGAGCGGCCTCGTGCCCGCCGTGCGGCGGCTGCGCCGGCTGCTTGATCGCCCCGTCGAACTGCACTTGGTGGGCCGCTGTCCCCAGGACTACGAGGCCAAGCTGCGGGCGTGGATCCGCAGCGACGGTATCGAGGATTCGTTCGTCTGGCACGGCCTGCTGGACCGGGCGGGCGTGGATCGCGTGCTCGCCGACATGCACGTGGCGGTCCTTCCCCTGCGGGTCGACGAGCCGTTCGGCTACGTGGGGCTCGAGGCGGCCGTGCAGCGGCTGCCGGTCGTGGCAGGGGCGCGGGCGGGATTCACCGCGCTGCTGCCGCCGGGGTATCCCTTCCTGATCGACGACCCGATGTGCGTCGACGAGATCGTCGCCGCGGTGGCGGCCGTCTGCCGCGACCAGGACGCCTGTGAGAGGTGGGTCGACGCGGCCTGCACCCAGGTGAGGGAATGCGGCGATCTCGACCGGGAAATCCTCCCGAAGTGCATCGCGTTCATCGAGCAGGTCCGCTCCGAGGCGGCGACGGCTCCGGCGGTGCATGGCGACTTGGGCAACCTGCTGGCGTCGTGGCAGATGACCAGGAACCTGTCGCGGCTCGTGCCCGAGGCGCCCGTTGCCGCGGTCGCGGCCCATCGCCCTGCCGCATGGCGGCGGTATGCACGAACGCTGCGCAGCCGACTGCGGGACATGGTTCCCGAGACGTATCGGCTGCAACTCAGGAAAGTCACCAGCCGGCTCCGCCGCACGCCCCGCAGGCCGTGACCGTCTGTCGCCGCGTTGATTCGGTGGCGGATATTTGTGGAAACACGCCGCATCGGACACGATTCCCACCACGCTGAGAGAGCAGCGATGACGCCGCGACGGACGACGCTCCTGCTGGTGCTCGTGTCAGTGCTCGCCGCGCCGGGATCCGCCGCCGACCCGCACCCATCGGGGCTCAGGCTCGCGTGGGGCACGCTCGCGCCGCTTCCCGACCGGCTGGGAGTTGCCGGGGCGTTCGCCGGCGTGGCCGGAGCGTTCACCAACGCGGCCCGATCCGTGGATGCGGACCGCGACGACGTGCTGCTGGTGGCCGGCGGGGCGAATTTTCCTGATCGACCGCCGTGGAACGGGGGCACGAAGACGTGGCACACCGCCGTGTACGCGCTCGCTGCACCCGATGCCTCTTGGATCGCCGCCGGCGGGCTGCCGAGGCCGCTGGGATACGGCGTGGCCGCGAGCTTTGGCGGACGCGTCTGGTGCGTCGGGGGCGGCGATGCTCGAGAGCACGTCCGGTCCACCATGGCCCTCGAATGGAACGCGGCAACACGCACCGTGCGGATCGAGCCCGACGCCCTCCCGCCGTTGCCAGAGGCGATGGCGCTCGGCGGCGGGGTGCTCGTGGGGAGCCGGCTCTACGTCGCAGGCGGCCTCGCGTCACCCGCCGCGACGAAGGCCCTCGGCATGTTTTGCTCGATCGACCTCGGGGCAGCTGCAGAGGAGCGTCGCTGGCGAGAACATCCTCGCTGGCCCGGGCCGCAGCGGCTCCTGCCAGTGCTCGGCACGCTCGCCGGCAAGCTGTATCTCGTCAGCGGTGCGGAGCTCGTGCCCGAGCCTGCCGCCGCTGCGACCGTGACACGACGCTTTCTCGACGACGCCTACGAGTTCGACCCGCAGACAGATACCTGGCGCACGATCGCGTGCTGCCCGGTGCCGCTCGTCGCCTCGCCGGGGCCCGCGCTGCCGCTCGATGGATCGCGGCTGGCGTTTCTCCCCGGCGACGACGGCGCGCTCTTTTTCCGGCAGAAGGAGCTGGCCGGGGCCCATCCGGGCTTTCCCCGCACGATTCACTCCTACGACCCGTCGCGCGACATCTGGCAGTGCATGGGCGTCGTGCCCGATCCTCTTCGGCCCGCGGTCACCACTCCCGCGGTGGCCTGGCGCGGCGGCTGGGTCATCCCATCGGGCGAGGTGCAGCCGGGGATGCGGTCGCCGCAGATCATGCGTGTCGAGGCTGTCGGTTCGCCTTGACCGACCTGCTTCCTTCAAACAGCACAACTTCCGGAGGGAGAATCTGGGGGTGGAGGAAACCAAGGGAGGCAACCAATGCCACGAGGAAAGCTTGGAGAGGATCTGCTCAGCCAGTTCCTTCTTCATGAGGTCGAGGTGGAGGTGGGTAGGGGCAAGACCGTCCTGGAGGCGGTCAAGAAGATCGGCGTGACGGAGCAGACCTAACTCCCTGGAAGAGGAAGTTCGGTGGGCTCCGGACTAAGACTTCGTTGCCGACCGCACATCCGATGACCGGCCCATCCGGATGCTGACGATCGTGGACGAGTTCACTCGGGAGTGCTTGGCGATCGATGTCGCCAAGAAGCTCGCGAGCGAGGACGTTCTCGAGCGCCTGAGTGACCTGTTCGTTCACAGGGGCGTTCCGCAACACATCCGCAGCGACCCTCGTGAGAGTTCACCGCCAAGTGCGTCCGGGAATGGCTGGGGCGAGTTGGCGTGAAGACGTTGTTCATCGAGCCGGGTTCACCATGGGAGAACGGCTACGTGGAGAGCTTCTTTCGTCTTGCTCCGGGACGAGCTGCTGGAGCGGGAAGCGTTCGACACGCTGCTCTAGGCCAAGGTGCTCATCGAGCGGTGGCGACAGCACTACAACACGATCCGGCCACACAGTGCCCTGGGATACCGACCCCCGGCCCCAGAGACGCTGCAGCCCTGTGTGGTTGCTGCGGCTGCGCCTCCGCAACCACACAGGGCTGGTCTGTTGAAGGGCAAAACCCTAACTCAAAACCGGTGTCATTCATGGGGGCAGGTCACATTTTCCCGCCATCGGCAATACTGAGACGTCCGCCAAGGCCGCCACGCGCCGCGGAGTCCGCCTGTGCTACAGCGATTCCCCGTCCCCGCACCCACCCGCCGCACCGCCCTGCGAGCCGGCTTCGCCGCGGTCGCATCTGCGATGCCCGTCCGCGCGGCCGCTCCCACACGGCCGCGGCGGATTCTCCTGCGATCGAGCTGGCAGACGGTCAACATCGGCGACATCGCCCACACTCCCGGGCTCCTCGCCACGCTCGAACGGCATCTGCCCGACGTCGAGATCACGCTCTGGCCGAGCAGCGTGTCGGACGGTGTGGATGAGATGCTGCGGCGCCGGTTTCCGCGGCTCACGATCGCCACCGCTCCGGCCGCGGTCGAGGCGGCGTTCGCCGACTGCGACATGCTCCTGCACGGCTCCGGGCCGTCGCTCGTCGCCCAGAGGGATGTCGCCCGCTGGCACGACGTGACCGGCAAGCCGTTCGGTGTGTATGGCATCACGCTGCCCCGGACGCCTGCGACGGCGACGGTCGCGGCGTCGCCCGAGGCGCTGGCCCGCACGATCGATCTGCTCGGCGCCGCGCGGTTCGTCTACTTTCGCGACTCGGCATCGCTCGCGCTGGCCCGGGAACTCGGCTGTCGCTGCCCCGTGATGGAGTTCGGACCGGACGGCGCCTTCGGCACCGACCTTCGCGACGACGCGCGGGCGGGGGCGTTTCTCGCAGAGCACGGCCTCGCGGAGGGACGCTTTCTCTGCTGCATTCCACGGCTGCGGTATACGCCCTACTGGGCGATCGCCGAAAAGAAGAGCCGCTTCGACCCCGTCAAGCATGCGCGGAACGATGCGCTGCGGGAGCACGACCACGCGCCGCTGCGGGAGGCGATCACTCGGGTCGTGCGGGAGGCGGGCCTGAAAGTGCTCGTCTGCCCGGAGGATCGCACGCAGATGGCGCTCGGGCGGGAGCGGATCGTGGAGCGGCTTTCCGACGACGTCCGCCGCAACGTCGTCTGGCGGAAGAATTACTGGCTCCCCGACGAGGCGCTCTCGACCTACGTCCGCAGCGCCGGCCTCTTCGGCAACGAGATGCACTCGCCGATCATGTGCGTCGGCAACGGCGTGCCCGCGATCGTGTGTCGGTTTGCGGAGCAGACGAGCAAGGGCTTGATGTGGCGTGACATCGGCCTGGGCGACTGGCTCTTCGACCTCGACGACGAGGCCGACGTCGGCCGCGTGCCGGCGGCTGTGCTCGACATGGCGAAGCACCCGATAGAATCGCGGCAGCGGGCCGTGGCGGCCCGGGCCGTTGTCGAGGAGCGGCAACGGGCTGCGATGCAGGTGATCGCGGCGACGCTCGCCGGCGGGTGACGCCGCCTCGCGGAGTGCCTCGCACTCGCCACACAACGGGAGGATCGTACCGATGCACCGCAAATGTCTCGCCGGATTCTGGTGTGCCGTCTGGCTCTTCGCCGCAACGGCGTGCGGCGGCGAGGCGAGCGAGCGCGACAGGCGGGTGGCGGCCGTCACCACGACCCCCGGGCTCGTCGCATTCTGGGACTTCGTGGCCCGGGAGCCGGGCGGGGAGCGACGGTTCGTGGCCCAGGTGCCAGCAGGAACGACGATCGACTACCCGCTCGACGCGGCCAACTACGTCAGGGATTTCTGGGGCGAGGGTAGGGCCGCGACCTACGCCGACTTCCCGCTGCTCGGCCGGGGTCCGTTCGGCGAGGCGATCCGGATCCGCAAGGAGGAGGACCCGTCGTTCCGGCCGTTCCTCTTCGTGCCCCGTTCGCGTCTCCACGACACGCCGCTCGACATCAAAGCCGCCGGTCGGTCGGTGACGGTCGTGGTGTGGGCGATCCGCGAGAGCGGCAACCATGCCCTCGCCGGCATCTGGCACGAGGGCACCGACCTCAAGGAAAAGACGACCGAGGGCATCCGCAAGGTCGAGCGGGGACAGCGGCAGTACGCCCTCTTCGCCGGCCTGAATAAGGAAGGCGCCGCGTGCGGGCACGTCTCCGAAAACGGCGCGAGCTCCTTTCAGAACCGCTACGCGCTGCACAAGTGCAACTCCGCCGCCGTCGCGGCTCCGGTGCCCGCCGACGCGCCGCCGGCGACGCTCGATGCCGGCTGGCACTGCTTCGCGATGACGTTCGACCACGACCGCGACGAGCTCACGGGCTGGCTCGACGGCGTCGCCGGCGACCGCTGGCTCGACGATCCGCAGAAGGACCGTCTTCTCTCCTCTGCCGCGAACGCCTGGCTGCAGGGTCGGCTGCGACGCCAGGAAGGCATCCAGCCGGGCGAAGATCCCGCGTTTCCGGCGGACCAGTGCTACGAGCCGCCGGAAGACACGCCCCTGGCGGTCGAGGTCCTGCGCGAAACCGCAGACGAGCGGGTGGAACTGCGCGAATATCCCTTCACGAAGGTGCGGGTGACGCTCGCGCGCACGGAGGCAGGCGCATGGGCCGAGACCGGCCGCGAACTGGCGGCCCTGCGGCTCAACCCCTGGTGGTATCCGCACGACATCTACCGGCCGGCCGACGCAACCAGCGGCGGGCCGTTCACGATCGGCCGCGTGATCCACAGCAGCCGCAGCGTCGGCTTCACGGGTTGGATCGGCGGCGTGGCGGTGTTTGACCGCGCCCTCACGGCAGCCGAACTCGAGAGCCTCGCCGCGATTGGCCGAGCGGCACCGATCCCTGCCGTGGCGGCGGGGCAGCCCGCCGCGCCCGCGCCGGCGGATCAGACCGCGGCTGACCGGATCCGCGACGAGCTCTGGCGGCGGTTCATCGACCGGCACGGCGTGATGGTCGACTTCACGGCCCTCGACGGCGGCGTCGATCTGCCGACGCCGGAGGAGTGCCGTGCCGGCAAGCCCAACGCGTTGGGCTGGTTCCAGCCGATCGAGAACGGCGCGATGTTCAACGGCATGTACATGGACGCGGCGGTGCTCCGTTGGGACCGCACCCAGAGCGACGCCGACGCCGCGGCGGCCCGTCGGCTGATGGAGGGCCTGCTCCTGCTCAACTCGGTGAGCGACGTGAAGGGGTTCGTGGCCCGCGGCGTGAGCACCGACGGCCGGTCGCACTTTCCCATGGGCTCGAACGACCAGACGATGCCCTGGTACTACGGGCTGTGGCGGTACTGGCAGTCGGGCATCGCCACGCCCGCCGAGAAGGAGCGGATCCGCCGGCACCTCGTCGACACGACCGACGCCATCGTGGCGCTCGGCTGGCGGATGCCGGCCGAGCAGCCTTTCGGCAGTCGGGGCAGCTTCGCCGGCTTCACGTTCGAGTCGTCCCCCCGGCAGTTGTTCGTGATGAAGCTCATGCACGCGGTCACGGGCGACACCGCCTGGGAGGCGACGTACCGGCACACGCTCGCCGCACGAAACGTCGACGGCGTGAGCCACCTCGACATCTGCGAGAAGGGGATGGAATTCTCCTACGCCAAGACCCACAACTGGACCAGTTGCACCGCCGTGGCGGCGATCCGCGGCCTCTGGGAGATGGAGGAGGATCCGACGGTGAAGGCGGCCCTGGTCCGCGGGCTCACCGCCAGCGCGACGCTCGCCGCCGAGAGCCTGGCGGAGCACGAGCATTTCGATGCGTCTGATCCGCGGACGTTCGACACCGACTGGCGGCGGGCGATGATGCCGCTCTGGAAGCCGCAGACCACCGAGCAGGAGGCGCAGGCCCTCGCGGAGCAGCAGCTCAGGGCGTTCATGAAGCTATCGCCCCGCCGCCACCTGGAGACGGCGTTCGTCCGCGAGCCGACGGCGGCGGCCTGGATCGTGTCGCTCTGCCCCGATCGGGACGTTGTGGCGCGGCATGCGGCGGCCATCCGTGGCATGGGTGCCCG